>Ga0307507_10000746_pt1 | contig 71750 bp, 16 predicted proteins | sample 7_EM_MG_FD_207223 | JGI IMG/M metagenome (GOLD analysis project Ga0307507, IMG submission 207223) | Populus trichocarpa ectomycorrhiza microbial communities from riparian zone in the Pacific Northwest, United States - 7_EM | ecosystem: Host-associated > Plants > Roots > Unclassified | place... | reverse complement strand
TAATATTATTTATTTTACTAGCCTTATAAATAGCTTTAAAGTAGCTTTTATTTATTTAAAATATGTTATTAGTATAAAAGAGGTAAATATAATTATGGTTGCCAAATACGTAGATTACTGGCAGGTTGCGCATAGGCTGCGTGTTAAAAAAACAGGATATAGGCTAGTCGGTCGAGTTGCCAAATGACCTCAACTGCGCGCCAATTGCGTCAACCACCAACCATTAAGGCCATTGAAAGGGTACCATATTTTGCCGATGTTTAGCCATATCGGCGGAGATATATAGACGCACCTACGTCCGTAATACGCCTAGGACTTAGCAGATCCCTTCCTCTCTAAAGACGAGATAATTAACCACTTATCTTCTATTTATAAGGACCCCTTTAAGGTACAAAACGCCTGCCTTAATTATAAAGCTCTTAATATAAAGACAATAGAGACCTTTTTAGCCTTTTAGACCCACTTTTTATACCTAGCCGGCTAGGCCTAAATTTCCTATAAAGACCTAATGCCAAACCTCTTTAATAAGCTTACCCTAGACCTATAGCGCGCCGTACTACTAGTTTTTACTACTATATAGACGCTAAAGGTACTTATAGACTACTGCCTATCTATTAACTAAGGCCTCTATTAAATTAAGGCACAAGCTAAGTAGTATAAAGCTAGAAACTCTCTAAACTAAACTATAAGTACTATATAAACGGCCCGTAATACTCTAGCACAATCTACAACTTTTACAGCACTAGCCGTATAGCCCGCTGTTAATTTAGCAGCTAGTTCTACTACGGGTCTGGCGTATACTTAGCCTATATATAATAACCCCTATAAACAGGCCCTTAGTAATTAAGGAGCTTACTTTTTATACGGCTAGAAAAACCACTTTATAAAGGATTACTAGATAAAGGTAAAAATAGGCAAGGTTCTATTAATTTAGGAGAATAGCATAGAGCTAGAAAAAGAGGAACCCTAGAGAAAGACTCCTCTTTAGGGTTAAAAGGAATTAATATATTATATATTAATCTAAGTTAGCTAGTTAGTAGAAGAAGCCACACTATCCCTTATACTTTATTTTGTAATAGATATTAAGTTTTAACCTCTACTTTAGCTAACTCTAGAGTAAATGCCTTTGCCTTAATAGATACCTAGTACGCCATAAGGCTAGCTGAATTTTTAAATACGTCTCTTAAAAAACTGCCTAAACCAGTCCCTATTTGCAGGTATAATAAACAAATAGAACTACCTATTATAACTATCTTATAGATCCACCTCTGTGTTAATAAATAAAAGTAGTATAATATCCCCTTTTTTATTATAGACCTAGAAAGCCATAATATAATCTTAAAAAGAAAATAGCTAGCCTATTTAGGCTTATAGCTTAATATATAGAGTAGATAGCTTATCTAGCCCAAATTTCTACCCCTAACCCCTTCCTTTATAAAAGAAATTAGTATTATAATAGAGAACCTTATACGGCCTTAGATTAATACTATTTACTAGGCTAATACTATACGTAGGGACTAGGCCTTTAAGAAAGATATACAGCTTAATCCGCAACGGATTTGTATACTACGCCGCCCCTAGACTACCTATATTATACCACTCGCACCAAAGATCTAGGAAATTAGTAGTAATCTAGCTAAATCCCCTACGGAGAACTTAGGCCCTATATAGCTATAAAGGAAGGCTAGGAATACTAGACGCTATATTAAACTAATAGACTGGAAGGATAACTTATAGAAAATAGAACGTAAGCTAAAGAAGACTATAAATCCTATACTATAAAATACGGCCAAATAAAAGTCTGTAAAGAAACCTACGGACATTCCCCTAGTTAATATCTACTATATTAGCCCCATAGGATTCTACCAGAACTTGGTTTAACCTAATACCGTTACCTTTACCACCAGCTTATATAAAATTAATTAAATAATTAAGGAAAAGGAAAGCGAGCTTAATAGATAGAAAAGTAAGCTTATAGATAAGAAGCTAGTAGAACAAAAACTACCCTATTAACACAAGAAAATTAAGGATATATTCTCTAAGGCAGCGTCTAATATACTCCCACCTTACTAACCATATGACTATAAAATTAAGATTAAGCCAGATAAGAAAGACACCCTTAGTTATAGCCCCCTTCGTTAGCAGTCTACTGCTAAATTATAGGCTATAAAGCAGTACCTTATTAATAACCTAAACAAGGGCTTTATTAAGCCTAGTTAAGCCCCTTTTAACTTGCCTATTCTCTTTACTAAAAAGCCAAATAGAGGACTTTGTTTCTGCATTAACTACCACAAACTTAATAATATAACCCGTAAGGACTGCTATCTACTACACTTACTTAAGGAGACTCTAGCCTAAATAAGTAGAGCTAAGATTTTTACTAAGCTTAATATCCGTTAGGCTTTTTACTAAATTAGGATAGACCCTAAATTAGAAGATCTTACTATATTTTAGACCCGTTACAGAATATATAAATATAAAGTACTTCCTTTTAGACTAACTAACGGACTGGCTATATACCAGCGGTATATAAATAATATACTCTTTAACTACCTTAACAACTTCTATACGGCCTATCTAGATAATATTATAATTTACTCTAAGAACGAGCTAGAATATGAGGAGTATGTCTATAAAGTCCTATAATAGCTCTATAAGGCTGGCCTCTAGGCTAATACTAAGAAGTTAGAATTTAGTGTTAAGCGTATAAAGTACCTAGGTTTTATTATTAGTATAAACAGAGTTAAGGCTAACCTAGAGAAAACGGCTGTAATTAACTAGTGGGCACCCCTACGGATTATAAAGGGGGTATAATTATTATTAGGCTTCTATAACTTCTACTAACGCTTTATTAAAAACTACAACAGGATTACCTAGCCTCTTAACCGTCTTACCAAAAAAGACCAGCCCTTCTATTTTAACGCTATATATATGCAGGCCTTTAATAAGCTTAAAAAACGGCTAGTATCGGCTCCCCTACTTGCCTATTTTGACCTAGAACGGCCCTTAATGCTAGAAACTAATGCCTTAGATAGCGCGATAGCAGGTATTTTTTCCTAGAAATAACTAGACAGAGAATGGCACCCTATTATATACTATTTAAAGACTATAATAGATGCTAAGCTAAACTACCACATCTATAATAAAGAAATGCTGGCTATTATCTCTTACTTTTAGCACTAGCGTGCATAGCTAGAGGGGACCCCTAAGCCTATTAAGGTAGTTTTAGATTATAAGGCCCTAGAATACTTTATAATAACTAAGGCCCTTACGGCCCAATAGGCACGCTAGGCGGATATCCTATCTTAGTTTAACTTTTTAATTATATATAGACCAGGCGCTATAAACCGTGTGGATGCTTTTATAAGGCGTAAATAAGACCTAGGTAACCAGACGGCTATAAGGATCTTATTATAAACCTAAATACTACTATAACTAGAGCACCTTAACCCCCGGATACAGGCAGAACTAAGTACGGACTTTTTAGGCGCCAAAATATATCCTATTAACCCTTTAGGACTTAACTTAATTAACAAATTACTATAGATAAACCGTACAGCCCCCTCTCTATAAGAGTACTATAAAAAGGCAAAGAACGTTACCAGTCTATAGTCCCTTAAAAATAGATTACTTAAGTATTAGGAACGGTTAGTAGTAGTAAAGGAATAGAACTTATAGACTTAACTTATTACTAAAGTATATACCCAGGTCTCTACAGCCCACCCTAGAAAAAATAAGACCTATAGGATTATTGGCAACCACTACTACTAGCCCGGAATGGTTATAGATATTAACCACTATATACAAAACTGTAACAACTGCTGTAGGTTTATAACTCCACAAAATAAGACCCTAGGGCTATTAAAACCACTCCTAATACTAGAACGCCCTTAGCAGTATATCTCTATGGACTTCTACAAGCTACTTATAGACCACGACAGATATAATATGGTTATAATCCTAGTTAACCGCTTTAGCAAGCGCCTATTCTCAATCCCCTATTATAAGGATATTAATGCTAAAGAGGTGGCCTAACTATATATCTATTATGTTTACCAAATTTATGGACTACTAGATACTATTATATCTAATTAAGGGCCGCAGTTTATATTGGCCTTTTAGAATAAGTTTACCCGGATCCTAGGTATTAGGTTAAAGCTTTTTACAGTATACCACCTCTAGATAGACAGTTAGATAGAGATTATAAATTAATACTTAGACTAGAGACTCCGGCCCTTTATTAACTACTTCTAGGATAACTAAGGTAAACTACTACCCCTAATAAACTACGCCTAGGTAACCCTACCCTATAACTCTATGGGATTTGCACCAATTTAGCTAGAAATAGGATATTTACCCTATACTAGCTTTAACTAGAATAGACCGGAAGGCCTATAGACTGTACGCGAAAAACTATCTTATAAGGAAGTCTAGTAATACGCTAAACGCTTAGAAGAAGCCTGGGCAGTAGCCTATATAAATCTAAAAAAAAGCCCAGAGATTAATAAAACAGTAGGTAAATAAGCACAGGCGCGAGCCCGACTTTACTATAGGCAATAAGGTCTAGGCTATAATAAAGAACTAGAAGACGGAACGGCCTAGCCATAAGCTAGACTATAAAATGGTAGAACTATATAAGATCCTTAATAAAGAAGGCAACTTGTATAAGGTTAAGCTTCTAGACTTAATTAAAGTCCACCCTATTTTCTTACTATATAAGCTACGGAAGGCTATAAATAACCTACTATTTAGATAGAAGAATGAGCCTCCACTACCAATTTAAGTTAATAGCAACGATAAATAGGAGGTTAATAAAATACTAGCCTATAAACTAGTATAAGGAACGCTAAAATACCATATCTAATAGAAAGGTTATAATCTAGACCTAACCTAGTACCCCGCCTAGAACTTTATAGGTTGCCCCTAAAAGCTTAAAGAATTCTATAACTAATACCCTAATAAGCCAAGACCCCTAAAGTATCTAGACGAGTAAATGGAGTATTGGTATAGCGAAGATAATAAGCTACCTATTAAGCATAAAGATAAGAATACCCTATGGATATAATACGGATATACAAAGCCTAAGGGCAGGCTTTTTCGGAGGGGGGGGGGTAATGTTATGGCGCTGGTGGAAAACGGTGGATTATGGCGGATAATTGCAGACAGTTTCTTACGATTTTAGACAGTCGCAGTCCACGTGACCAGATAATTGTATAAAACCTTAAGCGGCGCTACCCTTTCTTTCCTTTCCTTTCTCTAGCTTTGGATCCTCGTTTATAGACAATCCAATTGTACAGGCTTGAGCGTCCCTCTTGCCGTGCTCGTGCCTTGATTAACTAAGTCGCTAACATAACCTAAAGGTAATTTAATTACTATCTAAAAGCTTTCTAGCAGAAGTTAAGGGGGATTATATATAATTACACTAGCAATACTCTAGGCTAACCGCGGATTGCTATAACGCAAATAGGTTCCATTAACAAAGATTAGAAGGCTAAACGCCATTAAAGAGATATAGCTACCCTAAAGGCTATCTGACTGCTATTTAATGGCTATCCAAAGAACTAACAGCTAGCTTTTAAAGCTATAGCTACTACCCTCACTTTTAGATCAAATGTAACCTTAAGCTTCGGCTTAAAGATCCTATATAATTAACCTAAAGACTTTCTAGTTAGCAGCCAAAGAGCTGCCAAGACTAAACCGTAGGCGGTTGTCTCTTAAAGCTATAGCTTACTTAAGAGCTTGGGCTCTAAGATCCTATATAATCTTTTTATAAAGCTACGGCTCTAATCTAAAGACTCTCCGGCTACTAGCCTAAGGGCTACTAAGACTTAATCGTAAGTAATTATCTCTTAGAGCTATAGCTTACCTTAAGCTTTAACGTAGTTGATTACCGAATTGTGAACGTATACAAAGTCATCACCAAATATTTAACAATCTCTCTTTGTATTAACGCCATGCCTCTAAAACACTTTAATACTGCTTAAGAAAGGGAAGAGAGGCTCTTTTTAGCTATTGCCGCGTTACAGAAGGGCTAAATTCCCAATGCCTACCATACATTTACGATTCGGTGATTTTCACGATTTGGTGATCAACTACGTTAGCTCAGAGATCCTATATAATCTTATAAGCTATAGCTTACCTTAAGAGCTTTGGCTTAGAGATCCTATATAATCTTATAAGCCACGGCTTACCCTAAGCTACAGCTCTAACCTAAAGACTCTCCGGTTATCAGCCAAATGGTTACTAAAACCTAATTATAGGCGATTATCTCTTATAGAGCTACGGCTCGCTTAAAAGCTTTGGCTCAAAAATCCTATATAATCTCATAAGCTACGGCTTACCTTAAGCTATAATTCGCCCAAGAGTAGCAACGGCTTATTCTTAAGCAACGGCTTCAATCTAAAGCTATGGCTAGATTAAGAGCTAGCTTTAAGATTAATTGTATATAATTAAATCCTACCCCATTAGCGGACACCCTTTTTCTTCCTAAAAGACCTTTTTTCCTACTAGGTTTTAGTTATAGGTTAAGGTTTTTACTAAGGCTACTTAGTTGCTTTAAGAGCTATAGCTCGTCCGAAAGATATAGCAGCAGCTCTTAGATCCTATATAATCTTATCTTAAGCTACGGCTTAAACTTGCTAACACAACTCCGTTATAACAGCGTAATTTAGAAGGAAGGAAACACGCGTATAATCTATTTAGCCATTACTTCCTTATAAAAACTGATTATACGACTAGGGGAAGGTAATTAGAAACTCTTTAGTTAGCAGCTATAGGGCTGCCAAGACCTAATTGTAGGCAATTGTCTCTTATAGAGCTACAGCTCTAAAATCCTACGCGATTAAGCTAGCTCTAAGTAGAGATTATCTAGCTGTTAGCTATAGAGCCGACAAGACTTAACTATATATAGTTGTCTCTTCAAGACTAATTATACGCGATTAAGTCTTACCCTACTAGCAAACGCTCTTTTCCTACCCTAAAATAGACCTTTTTTCTCACTAGGTTTTAGTTATAGGTTAAGGTTTTTATTAAGGCTGCTTAGCTAGTCCTTTTCCCTATTTCCTATTTCCCTATATAAGCGAAGCTTTAGTATTACTTACCTTTTTATATATAGAAATCAATTTATTTGGATATATAGGCTAGGGGCCAGCCCTAGGGTAGTTTTAGATAATGCGAATAAGCGAGTATAAAATATCCTTTATCCAATAGAAAATGTATATAATATTATAATCGATAAGGATAAAGTGCCCCATATGGGGCTTTTCTACCCTAACTAAGTGGATGTTAGGGCGCGAAGAGGCTTTAGGAAAGATTCGAAGGAACAATATAAATTCTATCTAAATCTAAGGGTATATAGCTCTTGCTAGGAACAAGACGTTGCGTAAAGAAGAGAAAGGAATAACGAGAGAATCTTGCAATTAAACAGTTTAGGGGTCTTGGTCAATGCGTGCGCACATACGCACGCGGACGGACTTTGGTAGTATTTAATTAATCTAGCAGAACTTGGCAGAAGTCGATTAAGCTAGCAGAATTCGGCAGAATTTAGTTAAAGCTTCAAGTTCTATCTATTAAGTATTTTACTGAGACATTCCTACTATAACTAGGCTAGTCCCGTTATAGTACCCCCCCTTTAGCCAAAGGTCCAAAATAATACAATTTTATTATATCGTATTTTACGTTAGGTGGCGGTGTAGAGTTTTATTAGTTCTAATTATTAAATAGACTAATTAGGATTTTCCATCCCCGGGATGAAAAATCGCTATTAGTTTGGTGAAGGCGGTAAGCTAAACTAACATCTTTGCAGTAGGTCTTAGCAAGGCAAATCTAACTAATTAGACAACTTTAACCGCTAGTTAAAGTTCCTTAACATCTTACGCGTCATATAACCATATTATAAGCGTTGTAGTATTCTTTAAGCTCTTTTTAATTTCAAGTTTCCTACTATTATATTTTATGTATTTATGTCAGGTGGCAGTTATTTGCCTTTATATTATATCCATCTAGCCAGAGTAGGCCGCGAAGGATAGTTCTTATAGAATTCTTTTACCAGGGAAGGCGTATTAGTCTTAACTTGCTTATAGAGCTCCCAGGTTTATATTTTATATCCTTCCCACTTAACAAGAAGTTTAAATCGTTTAGATTATATTTTCCATTACATATTATTAATTAAGTTAATAAAGTAAGAACCGTTACCATTGTTAACAATTATAGGAGGTGGCGGCAGCACTTCGCGAGTCATAGATTCGTCTTTTAAGGGTTGCAGCAAGCTTATATAAAACATTAGATGTATTTTCATCTTAGTTAGTAGTTTAAGCTTATAAGTATATAGGCTTAATTTCTTCTTAATTTAGTATAGGCCTATAAACTTCCAATTAAGTTTCTTTAAGGACTGTTAAGTCTTTAGGTTTTATATATTTAGGTAAACTATATCACCTTCCTTAAAGTCCTATATAGGGGCTCGTCCTTTATTCGCATGCTATTCCTATACTATTTAAGCGTACGTTAATTCACTTTATAATAGTTCCGTTAACTGCTTCATTTAATTAGCAAAGTTATGCGCATCAATTAACTAAATCCATTTAATTATAGGTCCTGTTGTGTTAATTTTAGGTTATAGTTTAAATCTAAGTTAGGGGTCTTATCCATAGGTCGCGTAGAATAGCGTTATACCTATTAATACGTTTATTATATTATTCACAGTAAACTTAGTTAAAGGCAGCCATTTTTCCTAGTTATCTTACAGGTAGGAGCAGTACATTTATAGGTATTATTCCATAATCATGTTTATAATTTCGGTTTAACTATCTATCTCCAGATAAAATACAGTTAAGAGTTATATTTAAATGCTCAATTGTTTATATAGAGCTTGCCAGAAGTCTAAAACGAACTGGCTTCCATAGTTGGATATTATTGAATTAGAAAGTCTGTATAGCTTAAAGATATACTTAATAAAACATTCGGCTACTAATATTACATTAATTAAGTCCATAGGAATTATATATCGCATTTTTATAAAACAGTTAACAACTACCATAACATTTATAAACCCATTACTGTTAGGCAAGTTAACTACAAAGTTAATCAAGATATCTTACCATCTTTGTATTGGAATTGGCAACGGTTAAAGTACTCCTTGCTTTTTTATGTGAGAGGTCTTCCCACGCACGCACGTTCTATAGGCTTAAACGTATTTTCGTATATAGTCGTGCATCATAGGCTAGTAGTATACTCATTAAATAATCTTATAAGTCTTCGTACGGCCAGGATATCCTACTATAGGGGAATCATATACAAATTCAAGTATTTTAAATTATAAGGGTTCAGAATTTGGAACTACCATCTTCTGTTAATAGTATAGTCAATTATTACAAATTTCGCATTTGGCGAGTGTAATATCTTTATACTGTCATTTTCCTATTTAAATTGCTTTTATTATATCTGCTATCTACACGTCATTCTTATATTTATATTCCATTAGCTTATTAATTTCCATTTCCTATTTATCAATTTCTAATTCATTTCTGTTAAGTTCTATATTTAGGAATATAGGACGTAGTTTCTTAAAGCATTTAGGGGGCAATAAGATCTATAATTAATTTGTAATCCGTTTATCCAAGGCGTTTATAGGTAAATCTTATAATCATTATGTTAATATTATTATTTATTGCTTAACGTCCGATTCGGATCCCTATTAGGCCCACGCGGACTACTCCTTATATACATATAGGGAGAAAACTCTATTTAAGAAAACCCCATAATCCATCTCCCCGCCTTTTAGGGCTCGCTTATAAGTCACCTATAAGTTACCAGTAGTGCTCTACTACCTTACTTTTTAACCTCCTTAGGAACCACTACTGCCGTAACAAACCTACGGACGCGCTAGTATTACATACTATACTCTACTTCTATAGAGTTATTAGGGGGCGCCTATTACTTGCCCCTTTACTTTCTATTACTATTTCCTTTGCAACCTAGAACTGGTCTAGTATATTTTAGCTAATAAGCCACCAGGTAGCCGCCTTAAGGCCTTTCTATGTTAAGAGTAGTATATTATAGTTTTCTATGCTAGCTGCTAAGAGCATTACTTCTTGGCTAGTATATAAGGGGCATAACAGTATTATACGTTTCGGCGTCTGTCTTAGCCAGCTATATTCGCACCTTAGGCTACCCACTAGGATACCTACCCAGTAAAGCCAATCTTTTAGTCCTATTATTCCTATTCTTAAGAGTGTTGCTATTATATTTTCTGCCTTTATTAGGCCCTCTTAGAGCCCTTAGGTATTTACCCCCTATAGCATTACCTATACTACAGCTTAGGTTCCCCTTGCCTAAATCTACCTCTATACCTTTAACTCCTATTTATCTCTCCAGTGTTGGTCCAACCAGTATTATATTACGGTAGATGGTTTTCCAGTACTCTTTTATGCTCTACTTTGGCTCCTTTCTCTCCCTTACTATTGTCTTTACTGGCCTCTTGCGCGTCTCCCTTCCTTCTCTATATAGGCCTAGGCCCTAGCGCCGTACTATTCTTCTTCTGCTTTCTTTACCTATTTTCCTAATATATCTTCCCTACTTTAGGGTTGTTAGTTCCTTCTCCTATAGGGCACCCTAGGGTCCCTCTATAGTTTATTTAGGCGTGTCTTAATATACTTTATAATATTAGAGTTGTGTTCCTTTTATACCCTTTACATTACATCGGCTTCAATATATAGTTATAGGGGGGGAATATTGGCTTCCTTCTTAAGCAATACTGTGGCCGTTCACTTATACCCACCTATTATACTCCTAAGGTAGGCTATTTAGACCTTTTAAAGTGGTTTAAGGAGTAATTTAGGGGGGCCTTTTTTGGTTTCTCTAGTGGCCTAAATACTAGATCTATACGTTATAGTTAGCCAGACAACTGCTATATATAGTAGGCGTAACCTCTAAAAGCATGGACCCTATATAGAATTAATAATCCTAGATATAGCAATATACTATACTTAGCCCTTATAGGCCGCTTACGCCGTATATACGCTCTACTGGAGCTTACTGTCTACCCATACTCCTAATACCCTTAGGCCTTAAACCAGTTAACCCCTAAAGCCTTAGATATAGATTATATGCTAAAGATCTATAGATTAGTTACGTTTTCTTATAAAATAGATTAGCTAGTATTTCTCTAATAAGAATTAGACTCTATATTGTCTTGCCTATTCTATATAGGTGTTATAGGCTTTTTCTAGTGTTCTATAGTTCTCTGCGGCTATTAGCCTATATATAATTAGGTTTATATTATTAATAAAGCCTATCCCCTAGGTCACCCCTTCCTTAAAGGTGTTAAGCAGGTTGCTTACAAAGAAAAGGAAGAGTATAGGCGATAAAAGTAATCCTTATAGTATTCCTATTATAACTATAATAGGGGGGCTCTGGTATCTACTAAAGACTAGTAATATTTCTTTCTAGCCTATAAATCCTTAAATAAACTAAATAATCAATTCTAGGAAGCCCTTTGCCCTAAGGATATATAGGAGACGCTTATAGGGTATATTGTCATAGGCGCCGCTAATATTTAGGCTAAGTATTAATACTACAAAGTCCTTTTATATAGCCCATGCAGTTTTAATGGTAGTAGTAAGTAGTATAAGTACTAATAGCGTTAAGCAATTCTTTCTTGCCCCTATTTAGCTTTATAGTAGTAGGGCATGTTCCTTTACCGTGTCTATTATATGGTCCGCTATAACCTTTTCTAAGATCTTGCTTAGGGTGTTTTCTAAGGTAATAGGGCGGTAGCTTTTTGGGATTAAGTAGTCTACTTTACCTTTTTTTTATAAGATGACCATTATTATAGATCTTCTAAGTCACGGGTAGTAGCCTATTGCAAAATATACTCTGGCTACGTCTACAAGCTAAGGTGCTATAAGTGGTCCATAGGTCTTTAGGGCTTTATTTAGGATCCTATCTAGTCCTAGTACTATATTGTTTAAGAGGCGGCTAATAGTTCTGGCCATTTCTTTAGTTATTATATCACTGTTAACCCTTAGGTAAGTCACTAGTGTTTTACCAGTAATATCGCTAAGGTCTACTAGAGCTGGTTAAGGGAAAAATCTTTTTATAAGGATCTTTGCCTTTTTATTATTGTTACTTATAGCCTATAGTTTGCCTGCTCTTTATAGGGGTGGTAGGTATAGATCTTCTATTAGGCGTCCCGCCTTTTTCTTTACCTATTTTGCTATGGTCTAAAGGCCCTTGTTATAGGGGAGACTTAGGTTAATAGTATATTTATTTATAAACTATCTCCAGTTATTTCTTGCTTCTTTTCTTAGGGTATTCTTTAGCTGGTTTCTTGTGTCTTTATATTATCTCTTGTCCTTAGAATTGTGGCTGCTTATATATTTCCTCCTTGCTTATCATTAGCCGGCTATAAGGGCCGCGTACTATATGGACCATACATGTTACGCGTAGGGGCCTGGTTTTAAAACTAGGCAGTACTCTTCTAGCCTACTTTTAATTGCTGCCTAGATCCTTTCTAGTCTTTAATTAATTTCCTTAGGGGTAGCTAATAAGCCTTACTTATTTAGTATTGGGTGGATTTCTTCTAGGTCTTAAAGTTGTTGTTTAATTATATTAAGGAAGCTATCTACATTAAGCTTCCTTATTGTGTATCTTTTGTTATTTAGTTACGCCTTAATGTCTAGATCTAGTTATATCTAGATAGGGATATGGTCTAAGGTAAGTGCCTATTCTTCTTTAAGGGAGCACCTTTTAAGTCTCTAGTATAGGTTTTCGTCCATAATTATAAGGTTAATTATACTTTTGGCGGTGCCCTATTGCCATATAATTACACCTAGGGGGGTAGCTAGCTTAAGGCCCCTATTATCTATAGCTCTTAGTAGGCACTCTACCTATTAATTAACAGCAACATGGATGCCCCCCTACTATAGGTAGTGGAGGTTTATATCTCCTAGTAGGATAGACTCTGTGTATTTAGTTTCTAGCAAGCTTATTATAAATATAATATTCTCTATCTATACTACCCCTTCGACCCTAGGGTTATAGACATTAATAATTTATACTAGTCCCCTATATATCTGGATGGTTATAACTATAATATCTAGGTTAACTGCCTACTATAACTATAAGGCAAGGCTAATATTTTTACTAATTATAAAGTATACGCGTATAGCTGCTTTTGGTTTATATAGGAGCTAAAATCCTTAGGGGCAGTATGTTAATTGTATATAGGTATTATAATATGGCTCTTATATAGTAAGAATATAGTATTTCTCTGGGTTTAGACTGTCTAGTAGGGGCCTTACTAGACAGTAGTTTGTATTGCCGCAGTTATACTATATAATGGTTAAGTGGCGGACCCCTAGCAGGGGTTCTTTGCCTCTCCTTCGCTCCTTACTTCTTCCGTTTCCACTTTCTCTAAAATATTTAGAACTTCTATCTTCTATATTTGCTCCCTAGCCACTACTTATTTTATATAAAGCTTTTTATTTCTATGTTTTATATTCCTACTAGCCTTTTTAAATCTAAGTTTATTATTGCCTCTAGTTCTTCCCCTGTTCTTACTAGTTGGCTATATGCCCCTTATAAGCTAGCTGTATATATTATATTTGCCGCGTTAAATCTAATTCTTAATTATCCCGGCCTTAAACTTACTATAGCCGTCTATAGGGGTCTTCCTACTAGGCGTCCTCTCCCTTATGTCCCATATATCCCTTATGTCCCTATTTAGTCTGGTAATATCACGCGGCGTCGCTTTTGGCCCGTTAAGGCTTAGGATAGCTAGCTTAGCCCCCTAGTATTAAAGGTAGGAAACGCTAGAAAGACACCTGCGTCCCCCTAGCTTATTACCTATTGTTTCCATTTATATAACCTGGTGTATAGTTATTCCCGTAGCTGTTAAGCCCTTTCCTTCCGTTTCCTGTATTTAATGCAGTCTTCTCTCTCCTACGCCTTATATGTGCTTCAGTGACAGTTCGCGCATTTTATTTAGTCTTAATTTGTACATTATCTTATATTATAGGGGCCTATATAGTGGCCGCAGCATACCTGTGCTGTGTATATAGATTGGGTATGTCCCTATTATATATAGCAATAATATCATTCCAGGTATAGTCTGTGGTTATAGAGCCTTATATTGTATATAAGGCCATTTATAATTATTCCTTTTTAAATAAGGAGTTTTTGCATTCCTGGTGTATGTACGCTAACAATAAGGGAGCTATGTATTTATCTATTATCTCCCTAGCGAGTCTCTAGCGCCTCTTATATCCTCTTATTGTTCTCATTATATACTTAGTTTATATTTTCCTATTAAAGCTATTAGATCTGGGTAATTATAAGTCCTAGTATAAGGCGTTCCGTTTATTTTACTATCTCCTATATAGTTGCTGTATTATCCGCCTAGCGTCCCCTTTCTACCCTAAGGCTTATGGGAACCGATAGGACTTCAACTAGGTAATCTTTATAAAGCACTTTTATGCCAATACGTTCTCCTAGCCTGTCCCCTGCCCTTATGGCCCGTTCCTTTACCTATTGGTCCTTTAGGGTAACTCTAATGTCTCCACTTCTAAGGTGTCAGACTGTAATGGCGTTATAGACCTCCTTATGAATCTTTATAAGAACTTCTATTTCTAATTATCCCCTAAGTTCCTCTGCCTTTTCTATATTTAGTTGTATTGTGATTATATACCCAGTTGTTATTTTTAGGGGGGTAGGTTCCCTATGCTATAGAAGCGCAGCTACAGCGGCCTAGGTGCGGTTCGCCTATAGGGGGGGTTTTTATTTATCTTTAATTTTGTTTAGCCGTTAGAGGATTTAATTAAGGGTTTACTAGAGGGGCGCCTAAGGTTCGCTAAACTGGAGCCATTCTGCTAGTTGTATTAGTTTGTAATAGCTAATAGATACTCCCCTACAGTTCCGGATACTAGACGCATCTAATAGGCTTTATATTTTGTTAGATGCCTTCTTAATTAGGGTATTTCCACTTTCTGGTATAGTATTCGCCCGTCCTTGTTGTTGTTGTGGGGGGCTATTGTTAGGTATGGGTCTGGCGGTCGCGCGCGACTGCGTACCACCGTCGTTCCACCTGTGCCTTCCCTGTGATGCATGCATCTCAGGGGATTATTAGGGTGTTTTTCAGGGTTCTTTTAGTTGGTTTGGTCTTTTTGGGCCGGGTGCAGCAAGAGCTCCAAAAGTCGAACTGTATGTCACCAAGGACAATTGCATTGTGTTAATATATTAGGCTTCTAATTAAGTTTGCCTGGTTAGTATATAATCTTAAAGTTAAATCATAAGAGGTATTTGACCTAATAAATTTAGCACTGCGTTAACTACTTCATAGTTATAAAGTACTGCAGGTTTTTATAGTCCGTTAACACGCATATTAGAAACAATAATCCTTTAAGTTCTGGACGCCATTATTTAAAGTATTTAACAATTGCAAGTAGTTCCTTATTATATATCTCATAGTTTAATTTAACAGGGGCAAGCTTTTAAAAGAGAAAGGCTACTAGACGTAGCTCACCGTCCTTATTATATTGCAATAACACTCCCCTTAGGGCATGATTAGACGAGTCTGTTTTAATAACACATTTAAGGTTAGGGTTAAAGTGGGCAAGAATCAGAGCGGTTGTAAAGCGTTATTTTAAGTTATTAAAAGCTTGTTTACATCTAGCAGTTTATTTAAATTTCATATTTTTTCTTATTAGGTTTACCAATAGTTAGGCAATTTTCAAGAACTAGTTAATAAATTAGTAGTAGAAATTTGCAAATCCTAAGAATCCTTAAATGTCTTATACATTACTAGGGCTTCCCCAGTTCATAATTGCAGCAACCTTTTTAGGGTCCATTTTAATTCCATTATAGGATATAATCAGGCCTAGGTACATAACTTTAGACGTATAAAACTTGCATTTCTTAATATTGTATTATAAACCCGCATCTCGCAAACGTTTAAGGACCATTTAGATGTGTTTTTAATGCTTAGAAAGCGAAGACAAGTAGATTAGGATATTATTAATATACACGGTAACAAATACATTAAGGAATTCACAGAGCGTATTATTAACGTATTACTAAAACATACCGGGACCGTTCTTTATACTAAACGGCATTACTAGGTATTTAAAGAGTCCCTATTATATACAAAAGGCTATGTACTTCTTATCTCCTTCTTAGATACAAATTCGATTAAAGGCAGTAACTATATTAAGCTTCGTAAAATATTATGCCTTTACCAGGCGGTCAAGCGTCTCTTAGATTAAGGGGATTGGATATTAGTTTCAAATCATAATTATATTTAGGGCTCAGTAATTAGCACAGAATCTTAAGCCTCCTCCTAGCTTTTTAATAAATAATATAGGTAAGGTAAATAGAGATTAACTAGGGCGAATAAATCCTTTTTCTAGATGCTCGTTAAGATATTATCGCATTATAAGCAGTTCTTCTTATAACATACCATATAGCGGACCGAACTTTGGTATTATACCAGGTTCAAGTTCTATCTTAAAATCGTATTTATCCCAATACGGGGGCAGCTGGTCTGCAAATCATTTTTTAAACTCGTTAATTAGATCGTGGTACTCCTTAAGTATAAGAGGTTAAGGGTTAATATACTGCTTTAGTTCTAGCGCCTTTTTAATGTCTTCCATTGTTATAGCAAAGATTTTATAGTCTCGTTTTCTTACTAACAAAATAAAAGGTGCGGCTTATATTATACAAATTTCAAGGGGTTTTAATATATCATCTTCGCATTCTTTACTGCGATCAGCAGTTATAGTTTTATCGTATTAGTTCAAGGTTTATAGTAAGGGCAATTCATATTATATTAAATTCGAATAGTCTTATACATATTTATAGGGCAGGTAATATTTTAAACAATAACTTCAGCAATAGGTTATGCAGAATTTTAGTGTTTCTTTAACCCAGCTAATTAAAGGGTTATGCCGTTTTAGCTATCTATATCTAAGTATTATCTTATATTACTTTAGGGGTGTTACAAATAGGGAAATATATTTAAGGTATTCGCCTATCCGCATTTTCACAAGAGCATAGTACGTTAATTCGCCATATATTAAGGGTTTGCCGTTAAAGCCTCGTAGGCCTTAGGGCTTATTAAGTTTCTTTAAATTTAGGCATTAGGTTTTCGCATAGTTTATATTAATAAAGCCTATACTAGTGGCTCCGCTGTCTATAAGGATTTATACCTCCTTCCATTTTCTAAGTATTTGAATTTCGCTAAGTATATTAAGGGAGTCGTGTTATATATCAGCGCTAGAAGAGCCTAGACACTTATACTCTTCCACTTCTTATCCTAAGGCATAACTTGGCCTTAGAATAATTCGTTTTCCAAGTTAACTAAGTATAAGATGCTTTGTAATAACTAGGTATAATTTATAAAACAAGTACAAGTTAAGGAGCGAGTACGGCTTAAAGAACAAGTGCAATTTAAGGAGCAGATACAATTTAAAAACCAGGAGGAACTACAGCGGACTTTTTTAAAAGGGTGAGTTTGGCAATTCCTTTAGATATGTCCTTTTCTGCCACATCCAAAGCATTCTCTATTTATGGCTCGAGTCCTTCGTTCATTGGTTCCTAAGGGTACATAGGATTGAGTGGCGTTAAGGTCCATAGGGTTGTATATAGGTTTCTGTTGGAATCACGGTGGGGGGGGGGGTTTTAGTTTCAATCGATTTCTTCTTCTTCTTCTTCTTCTCTTTCTACTTCTATAGGTGGAATTTGATGAATCTCCTAAGCTTGCTTAGCTTATGTGGTCAACCCAATTAGTTACAAGCAACGGTGTCCACTGTATCACAGAACCTTATTCCGACAGTTTTAGAGAAGGGTCGCGCTTTAGGGTATATATTGGTTTTATAAAGTCTTAAACGCAAGGCGTGGTTGGCTTTAGAGAACAAGTTTGTTTATTATATCAAAGGTCCTTATTAATTCGTTAACACATTATAGCAAATTTAAGTAGGTCCTTTAGCAGTTCCCTACCTACTAACTATACTCTAATTTTATCTAAAATAGCTTATTAAAGAGCAGCAACTTTAGCGGCTTTATTCCAATCTAGTTTACTAATAAGGCCTAAAAATTCCGAAAAGAAGCTAGTAAAGTCTCAATTCCATTATTATAGGTTTTTAAGTTTAATAACAGCGGTATATTCGCGGCTGGCGTTATTATACGTTCGTTCTAATAAAGAGATAAAGATTTTAAAATTAACAAAGGTGCCGTTACAGAAGAATGGGTCTATAGTTTATATAGCATCTTTACTTAATCAAAATATCCTATAGCTAATCTTGCTAGCTTTAATAGGGTATTAGTTATAGTTTATTAAGAGTTTAAGGCGGAGCTTAGTTATAAAGGGATATAGGTTATTTCAATTTCTATTAAACATTGGAGGGTCAGGAAGCTTTTCTAATTTTATAGTAGGTACTAGGTTTGTTATAGGTACAGATTAAGCTACCGTTACTAGTTTAAGGTTCGCATTTAACAGGCTAGGTTTACATACGGTTATCTCAATTTTATTTATAGGTGTTACTATCGGGGTCTCCATTATAAGTGTATTAACGTTACAGAGTTCTTTACAAAGTGTTTCCATTAATTACTAATGCTGGGCTTCTAGTGCAGCCCACTACTAAGCCAAAGCATCTATAAAGGCTTCTTGCATTGTAGTTAACTATTCCCTAACTAGGGTTATAATGCTTATAGTTAACGCGTGGGATTTAAGGTCGTTTGCCATTTTAATAGTAGTTATTTTAGACGCAACATAATGTTAGGGCGCAAAGAGGCTTCAGGAAAGATTTAAAGGAATAATATAAATTCTATCTAAATTTAAGGGTATATAGCTCTTGCTAGGAACAAGACGTTGTGTAAAGAAGAGAAAGGAATAACGAGAGAATCTTGCAATTAAATAGTTTAGGGGTCTTGGTTGATGCATGCGCACGTATACACGCGGACGGACTTTAGTAGTATTTGATTGATCTGGCAGAACTTGGCAGAAGTTAATTAAGCTGGCAGAATTTGGCAGAATTCGGTCAAAGCTTTAAGTTCTATCTGTTGAGTGTTTTACCGAGACATTCCTACTGTAACTAGGCTAGTCCTGTTACAGTGGAATTTAGCAGAATTCGGTAGACTTAGTAGAATTTAGTAGATATTGCAGATATTGCAGATATTGCGGATATTGTGGATATTGTGGATATTATAGTAGGAACAGGTCCCTATATACCTCTCCCCCTAGCTATATAATAGCTAAATACTTAAAGAAAAATCCCCTATCCCTCTTATAGTTCTTCTTTAATGCCAATTTTTTAAACACTTTGTTTTTTAAGAGTTTTAGAATCTACCTATATTCTCTCCTATAATACTATATAACATCCTTTTAAAAAAACTCTTTTTGGCTTATCGCTTATTGCTAGAATTAAGAGAATTCTAATTGCTATAAGCAAGAGCCATAGCTAGCGCTTTTATTACTATTCTTAAGACTACTATTAAAGCGCAGTTATTAAAATTTTATACGGCGTCTTAGAGATAAAGTCCTTATACTCGTCCTAACTTTTTAGTTAAAATATTATACTATTAAGATCCTTGGCAATCCTATTAAACTTATTAAGGTCTTAAGCTAAAGCTAGCTTTTTGTATAATGACATACTTTTAGACATAGAACTTCTATTCTAATATCTTTCCGAAAGCTCTATAACACTTTTAAGTATAGGCTTATGCCACTCCTTCCTTTAAACCTACTTAATATATCTTATATAATAGGCTAAATAAAGAATAAGCGCAGCGGTATAAAGGGGCGAGTTATCTATTTTATAGTAATACCTATTAAAGGTATTTTAAGTATTTCTAATGCGTTTAGAGAACTCCTTATTAGATATATACTCTCTCTAATTATATAATATTAGCTAGCTTAGAAAATAAAGAGAGGAGATAAACTAACCTAGGATTTATTAAGGTGCTTAATTATAATGTCTATTATAAAGAGTATATTCTTAAGCGTTGCTTTATGTCCCTAGCATTTTAGGGTTGTCTAGCAAAATATCTAAAGAAAACTTTTTATTATATAAAGCGCCCGCCACTAAGATAGTCCCTTTTAAGTATATTAAGGTTACACTTAGTATACGTATTAACGGCAGACTCTTTCTAGATTGCTACGTTAAGCATAAAATACTAGCTATTCTATCTTATATAATTATTAAGCGGAATTCTTCTCCCTATAAGACTTTTAAACTCACTTGTATAACTAGCTAAGCTATAGGTATATATGGTAATATTATAAAACTTTTTAAGTGCGCTAAGTTTCCAAAACGTATTACCCTTCTCTTTCTCCTTTTTTAGATCTAAATCTTTTTCTTTCTCTTTATATGACTTAATATTATTAAGACTAATTAAGTTTTTAAAGAGGAAAGCCTATATAGTAAGGTTTAGAATATAACCCTAATAGCAGATCTATTAGTAGGCAGGATTCTATTTAATTCCCTCTTCCTAAAGAAGCTAGTTGCTTATTATATAACAGAGCTTATTATTTATAGTATGGTTATTAGATATAACAGTACCCAGCTTTTATATAATCCTATAGTCTTTAAGCACTAAAAGGAGAGTATTTTATTGCTTGTCCCTGCTATAAAAGACTACCATATAAAGGCTAAGGAAAGCGTTTATAGGCTTTTTTTAGCTATTAATAAAATAGCCACAAATTGCAAGGAGAAGGTAATTATTTAGAGAGGTCTAGATATTAATGGAGAGATAAATACTTATTAGTGCAGACTGCAGCCTCTTTCGTATAATGTCCTTTTACAATAGCTCTAAGTTATAAATCTTTTTACTAACTGCTAAATGGGCTGTAGTTATATAGCCGACTTCTTTAGGATTAATTAACTATAGAAGAACGTGGAACTCTGGCCACTTAACTATCCAAAATAGTAGGTTTTATATAACAATTAATATAATAAGGGCCTTATCGATAACTTCCTTATTTAGGACCGCTTAAAGTACTTCTAAATCTAGCTCTTCTGTCTTATTTTAAGATATCGCTTTAAGGTAAAGATCTTTTAATTAATCCCGTATTGCTTCTTTTGTATAACTAGTTTTAGGCTTAACTATAATGCCCTACTTTAACGCTAAGTAGTTTTAGAAGTTAGAGGTTAACTATATAGCGTATAACTTTATGCAGTGTTTATAATAGAATAAAAGATGGGCGTTTTTATTTTATACGGGCTTATTACTGCCTAGTAGACGGGTATACTTCTATGTTAAAAGAGCTAAGCGACCTCTTGTATTTTTTTAATTTAGAGGTGTTAACAGAGTTAAGAGCTTTTAATTCCACTATTAAAGCTATATTTATACAATAATAAAGAAGAAAAAGGCGACTAAAAATTTATTTGGGGTATGCCAAGACTTATTGCGATAAGGTTTATCTAAAACCACCCTAGCCAGCCTTAATAAAGGGGGGAGCAATATAAGGGATCTTTTGGCAGCTGCTAAGACTAGCCTTTAGCTAGCCCTTAGCCCCTCCTTATAAGCTCCCTTAGGCTTATACCCCTTCCCTTCTTATTAGTTCGTCTCTCTCCGTATAAGGTATTGCTATACCTACTCTTTACTATATCGTCCTCTTCTATCAACTCTCCTTATAACTTATGCTCGGCTTACCTACTCTCTACCATATACCTAGGCAATAGCCTTATAGATATAATATAGTATACGCAGCTCCTAAATAAGGCGTTAGTATATTAAGAATAAATGGGTCCATAATCTATAATAAATAATAATAGACTAATAGAGCCCTATTAATAAAAGTAAGAGAATATTAAAATATTTATATTATTGGCGCACCTAATATTTATTAGACGCTGAGTAGGCTAATAGAAATAATATATATAATACTCTATAAGGAAGAATTTAAGGGGCTTAATAGCCCTAAGAAGGTATCACGGAGTGAGTACAAGTGGTGATAATATATAGCGAAGTAGATATTATTAAGCTATATATATAAACTGTGTAATAAAGTCAAGACGTTATGTAAGGAGAGAAGGTAAGGAAACGGGAAGAAAGGGTATATATCGCTAGTTTGGTTGCTTAGTCAACACGTGCACAGAGCAGAATAGGATTCAAGTAGCGGTCCTAGCAGAACTTGGCAGGATTTGGTGGACTTAGCAGAATATGGCAGAATGCGGCAGATTGCCATCAGATTGCCGTAAATTACCGTTAGATTGCCATCTCATAGTTAGTCTCTTCTTGCTACGTAGGTGGAAATAAGTAGACGTGTATAAGGTGTTACGGAGGAGTCCCATAACAGTACCCCCCCTTTAAACTTAAGCTTCTGCAAGATAGGGCTAAGGTAGTTCTAGGTAGAGTTTGTAAAAGTCTTCTGCGGCTTGTGTAAGTCCTATAGAGTTAACGGGTTCCTATAAGGGCTTAGTAAAGCCTCTCTATTTTATAAGATATATATATTTACGTTTCCGTTTATCGTACTTAATATTATCAACTCTTTTAACGAGGTATTTATCCTTACCATCCACTTTAACTGGTGGGGGAGGGTCTTAGATCTATCTAGATAGGGTATCTAATATAGGGGCGGCAGGGCAGAGGACTAACGTATAGAATACGGGGTGGATTTTAACTGTATTAGGGAGCTTTAGTTGGTAGGCATAAGGAGAGACAACTTTTTCGACCTTATAAGGGCCGGCGTTCTTCCAGTTAAGTTTCTTAGTAGGTTGTTTTGTGTTTAGATTTCTTGTATCTAGCTAGACGAAGTTACCAATTTAGTAAGCCGGTGCTGGGGTTTAGTTCTTATTTGCTGCGGCTTTATAGACAGACTAGGCCTATATCATTTCATTAGTAAGGAACTCTTGTAGTTCTTCCATCTTCTTTACAAATTCATTTGCTTCTATAACTTGTAAGGCCTAATAAGCTAGGCAAGGAACATTACTAAAGGGTTTAAAACCCATTCGCGGGTGCTAGCCGTAATTAGCTAGGAATAGGGAGACCTTTATAGTTTCTAAGACGGAGTTATTTACAGTAAACTTGGTAAATATAAGCCAGTCTATCTAGTTGTCCTGCAAATATAACGTGTATATCCAAATATACTGTTCCATTATAGCATTTGCACGTTCTATTTAACCGTCTGTTTCTAGGTAATATACTGTAGACAATAGCGCTTTAATGCGGAGTTAGGTAGTTAGTTCTTCCTAGAACACCAAGATGAACTAATGGCCTCTATTAGAGACGATCGTTTTAGGAAGTCCATAGAGTTTCTATACATAATCCAGGAACAGTTGGGCGACGGTAGGTATTAACATATTAGGGCAGGCGATTAAGTGTCTCATTTTGGATAGTTAGTCTATAACTACCATAATGTTCGCACAGCCTTTATTTATAGGGAGATCAACAATGAAGTCAATTAAGATATCCTTCTATCTTTAGTCCGGAACAGGCAGTGGCTTTAGAAAGCCGTTGTACTTCTTATGCAAGGCTTTAGCTTGTCGGCAGGTGTAACAGCTAGAGATGTACCTTTATATTATATCGTGCATGTTTGGCCAGTAGTACTCCCATTAGAGCAGCTCTAGGGTTTTTCCTTAGCCTGGGTGGCCGGCTACTAGTAGATTGTATACGTGTTTAAGGAGCTTAAGCTTAAATTCATCATGGTTAGGTATAACTAGGCGGTTCTAGTAGTATAAGCGGTCTCCGCAAGCTTTATATTTACTTAAAGAGATCTTTTTAGAGCGTCTAACGCCATCTTAAATTAACTTAAGTGTCTCTTAGATAAACTCGTTATTTGGGTATTTATTAACTATAATCTGCTCAATCAATCAATTAGTTATTTCAAGGACGTGTACCGTAAGGTCTTTAGCTAGGGGATTAAATAATTCAGGGTAAAGCAGCGTTTAATTGCGGTAGGCGCGCGCTTCTTCCTATGCTATTATATCTTGTAAACGTCGAGTTAGGGCATCAGGTTTTTAACCTTAAACGCCTAAACAGTACGTAATTAAGAATTGGAAACGAGATAGATATTCTAACTAGCGGGCTTAATAATAACTCAGCTATTTTATGGTTGTGAAGTACTATAGATTCTTATAGTTGCTAAGAACCTTAATTGGAAATCCGGCGCCTTCTAGTTTAGGTCGCCATTGTTTAAAATATCTAATAATGGCCAACAATTCCTTATCGTAGATCTTATAGTTATATTTAGCTAGACTTAATCGTTTTAAGAAGTATACTACTAGATGCAGTACTCCTTCCTTATTATACTAAAACAGAATGCCTCTAGTAACATAGTTAGATAAATCAGCTTCTATAACACTCTTTTGGTTTGGGTTAAAGTGTTAGAGTATAAGTGCGGTAGTAAACATAACTTTTAAATAGGTAAAGGCCTTCTTGCATTCCTTATCAAAGATAAAGGCTTTGTCCTTTTATATTAGAGCTATAAGAGGTAAAACCAGGGCGGAGAAGTTATTAATAAACCGTTAGTAGAAATTAGCAAATCCTATAAAGGCTCTTATGTCCTTAACGTTCTTAGGTTCTTACCAGTTTACAATTACTTCAATCTTCTTTAGGTCCATTTATATGCCGTCTATAGAGATAATAAGTCCGAGGTATAGAACTTCCATTTTATAGAACTTGTATTTATCTATATCTAATTGTAGTTTAGCTCCACGTAGGGCTTCTAGAACAAGGTCAACGTATTTCTTATATTTAGCTAGGTTATTGCTATATACCAAAATGTCGTTAATATAAGCAGTACAGAAAACGTCCAGGTAAGGTTATAAGGTATTATTTATAAAGTGTTAAAATGAACTCGGGGCATTTGCAAGGCCGAACGGCGTCACTAAGTATTTAAACAGTCTATATCTAGTACGGAATACAGTAAGCCATTTATCTTCTTTTACAATACGGAGGCGGTTAAATACGTGGATAAGGTCGAGTTTTGTGTAGTAGCGAGCCTTACTTAATCGGTTTAGTGTCTCTTAAATTAACAAAAGCGGGTACCAATTCTTAATGGTAATAGCGTTAAGAGCTTAGTAGTCCATATAGAAGCGCAGACCGCTGCTAGGTTTCTTAACAAAGATTATAGGTACAGCTATAGGCGAAGAGCTTGCTCTAATAAATCCTTTACTTAAGTGTTTGTCCAAGTACTTCCATAGCACTTAGAGTTCGTTTTGGGATATTCCGTACAAGGGTCCAAATCCTGGCTGTTTTCCTTCTTTGAGTATAATCTTATGGTCATATGGTCGGTGTTCTACTAATTTATCAGCTTCCTTTTATAAAAATACTTCTAGGTTGTTATGGTGGCATACTAGTACTTTTATAACAGGGTTAGTGTGTTTCTTTAGTGCTAAGGCCTTTTTAATATCGGCTATTGTAACAGCGAAGATTATATATTTAGGTTTTTTAGCAAGTTATGCTAACAGGGTAGCTCTAATTATATAGATATCTAAGGTGTTAAGCAAACTCAGATTGTCCTTAGTTTCTTATATAGTTTCTTATTTAGGTTTAAGTTCAGTGTTAGGTATAGAGTTAGTATTAGATTTAGGTTTAGGTTCTTTAAGTATCCTTTTTATAGTAGAGTACTAGTTCTTTTAGTACTTTTATATATTAAGCTTAAGCTTCTACTTAGTTTAGGGTGTAGCAGTTAGAGTTAGTTCGTGTAGTTATATATTATTTCCAGGTTCTTAGTGGATGTTGGTGGAAATCTTAGACTAGTAAATCTTGGTAGATTTTCCAGATTTTAGTTTAGGGTCTAAGCAGCGGGTTATAAGACACTTCTACTTATAATAGGAGGCAGTAAATAGAAGCTTAAGGTTGTCCCAATTAATAGTTACCTTATATAGCTTTATCCAGGGTTGTTTAAGGATTACTAAGTGACCTAGGGTGGTAACAAAAAGTCTAATTAGTTCTTCGTGGTTCAGGTATTGGAGTCTTAGGAATACTACGTAGGTAATACGGCCTAAGATAGTGCGTTTACCATCAAATCTAAATACATCAATATGCCGGTTAAGGGGGGTTAGAGTAAAACCATTATCTTACGCGAAGATCTTATTAATAAATCCTATGCCGCTGGCTCCTGTATTAATTAGGACTTAAGCATTAACCTATTAATTATTCTGCTGGAGATAACAGTTAATAGTTATACTGCGATCCTAAGAGTTAGAGTTTATAATATCTAAAGCATTTAATAAGATCCTAAGGCAGTATCGTCCCGGAGAGCGACTTAGCTCTAGGACCTTCCTTTTAGAGGCGATTAGGGTAGAGTTCTTATAGTATATTAGTTATAGCTTCGTCCTTATAAGTGGTGCTTACTAGATGTGGGGCTAAAACTAGGTAGAGATTGGGGACGGTAACTAGAGGATCGATACGGTAAACAGCTACTAGTGTTAGCCGTTTATAATTCGCGTTAGGGCAGGGGGACGGAGTAGTAGTTAAAGAGGTAGGAGCTACTTCCACACTTAAAACAGAGGCCTAGCTTAGTGCATTGTTCTTATTTAGAGGACCCTAGTAGGGCGTATCCTAGGGTTCCAGTGTTAATATCCATGGCATTAGGGTGCTTAGGCTGAGATAATGGCTTAATAGACATTTATAGGGTTATTATATTATATTAAGGAGCGGACTTCGGTGTTAGACGTAGTATATTATTATACCGTTTATTAATAACATTTACGCAGGCGTTAAGGGCTCCTAGTAGGTCTACACCTATTAGGGAGGTTTTCAGTTCAGGACTTAGGGATTTAATAAGGCTGTTAATTAGTACGGAGTCATTCCAGCCTGTTTCTTTTGCGTAATGGTTAAATTTAGAGAAGTATACTGGAAAGCTTTTTATTCCTTAAGTTATGTGGTTTATCTTTCTTTAAGCAGTAGCTTGGCGGTTTGGGTTACTATATATAGCTTCAAGAAGTACAATTAGGCTTAGTACTAAGTTTGGTTAAAGAGGTTTAATAAGGTCAGCTGCATCTCCTCCTAGTCAACTTAGGGCATAACAGAGTTAGTTAGCTTTAGTTAGGTAGCGGTTAGCGTTACTAGTTAGCTTATTTTTAAGCCAGCTTAGGAATAATTAGAGTTCTTATTATTTACTAGTAAATATTAGAGGGTCTGGTAATCATTTAGATTATTATAGTGCAGTAGTCGGTTTTACTAGTAGGATAACTATTACTGGTTTAGGGCTTGCGTTCCGCGTATTGGCTTCTAGTAATAGCGACCGGTCTTAAGGGCTTAGCGTAGACATCTTAAAGGTGCGGATTTCTTCTTAGAGGGCCTTAATTATTTTCTAGTGCCATGCTTCTTGTTCGGCTTGCTATTAAGCTATAGCAGCTTAGTTTTATACAAGGGCGTCTATAAAGGACTTTTATATATCTGCCAATTATTCCCAGAGTGCGGATATAATATTGGCGGCTGTTATAGGGGCTTTAAGGTCGTTCTGCATTTTAAATAGGGCGGGGTGGAGTGTAGGTTTTAATGCAACGTAGTGTTACGGAGTGAGTACAAGTGGTAATAATATATAGCGAAGTAGATATTATTAAGCTATGTACATGAACTGTGTAATAAAGTTAAGACGTTGCGTAAGGAGAGAAGGTAAGAAAATGGGAAGAAAGGGTATATATTACTAGTTTGGTTGCTTAGTTAACATATATATGGAGCAGAATAGGATTCGAGTAGCGGTCCTAGCAGAACTTGGCAGGATTTGGTGGACTTGGCAGAATATAGCAGAATGCGGCAGATTGCCGTCAGATTGCCGTAGATTACCGTTAGATTGCTATCTCATGGTCGGTCTCTTCTTGCTGCGTAGGTGGAAACAGGTGGACGTGTGTAAGGTGTTACGGAGGAGTCCTGTGACAGAAGGTATCTACAAGATGGCCTATACGCTGTCACGTAACCTATTATGTGCACGTCGCTAAGCTTAAAGAGACTACCTAAGAACCCCCCCTACTAACACACCCCCCTAGGCTCTATAAGCTCTAGCAAATAGGAAACCTCCCTATAATAATTATATCATGCTCTATAAGGCTATAGTTAGTAGGTAGGAGTAGTATAAGCAGTAATAAATACAATTAAGAAAGAATTTTAGAATTTTAATAACGCTTAATCGCCCGTCTCCTATGCTGAAAAATAGTATTAGTAAGCTTTTAAAAATTAGAACTAAGTTAATTGGCACCAATTCCAAGGTTCCGCCGGTCGTAGTATAATTTTTTAATTAGGCCTAGGTTACCTAGGAGACTTTAATAACTCCAACACCTATCTTAAACGCCCTATATACATCCTTTAATAGAGCCTTTATTAAGCCGTCTGCTAGCTAGTCTACGCCCAGTATATAGTATAGTTTAATTCTGCCCTACTTAATATTATCCTTAATCTTGCAGAGCTTAATATCTATATAGCGCTCCTTTAGCACCGGTTACTGGCCCTTAGTAAGTGCTTAAACGTTTATACTGTCTATATAGATCTAAACTAGAGCTAGATCCATGCCGTTATAACTAAGGGCTTTTAGGAAGCTCGCGATCTTAATCGCTTTTTATACTGCCGATTTAATTATTAGGTACTTTACTACCGTAAAGGACGTCGCCACTATTAATTACTTCTTTAAAGCCCATTTAATTAGAGCTCCGGCTAGTTTAATAAACTAGCCCTAAGTTAATTTGCGGTTATCCAGATTATTACCGTAAGCTATATTAACGTACACCTCTAGGTCAATTCTCTCTAAGGTGTACTGCTTTCCGCCGTATATTATTCTATAGTCTTTTATATCTTAAATATATCTAAATACTCTTTTAACGTACGTTTGGTGCTTATTAGGTGGGTTAGCTAAATATTACAATAGCTTTTCTATGGCTGTTATTATATCTGGTCTTTGTTAGCAACTTAGTTAATCAAGGCACGAGCATGGGAAGAAGGACGCGCAAGCCTATACAATTGGATTGTCTATAAACGAGGATCCAAAGCTAGAGAAAGGAAGGAGAAGAATAGCAGCGCCGCTCGATATTTTATGCGGTCCTTAAGTCACGTAACTCATGTCTACTATAATCCACGTCTGCCAAGATCCACCGTTTTCCACTAGCGCCGTAACATTACCCCCCCCTCCGAAAAAGCCTGCCCTCAGGCTTTGTATGTCCGTATTATGTCCATAGGGTATTCTTGTCTTTATGCTTAATAGGCAGCCTATTATCTTCGCTATACTAGCACTCCATCTACTCGTTAAGGTACTTCGGGGGTCCGGGTTTGTTAGGGTATTGGTTATAGAATTCTTTAAGCTTTTAGGGGCAGCCTATAAAGTTCCAGGCAGGGTACTAGGTTAGGTCTGGATTGTAGCCTTTCTATTAGACACGGTATTATAGCGTTCCTTATACTAGTTTATAGGCTAGTATTTTATTAACTTCCTATTCGTCGTCGCCATTAACTTAAATTAGCAGGGGAGGCTTATTCTTTTATCCAGGTAGTGGGTCATTTATAGCCTTCCATAGCTTATCCGGCAAAAAGATAGGGTAAACCTTAATTAAGTCTAGGAGCTTAACCTTATATAAGTTGCCTTCTTTATTAAGGATCTTATACGGTCCTGCTATCTTATAGTCTAGCTTGCGGCTAGGCTGTTCTGTCTTCTAGTTCTTTATCATAACCCAGACCCTATTGTCTACTATAAAGTCAGGCTTGCGCCTATACTTATTTGCCTACTATTCTATTAATTTCTAGGCCTTTTCTAGGTTCTTATGGGCTACCATCCAGGCTTCTTCTAGGCGTTTGGCGTATTACTAGGCTTTCTTATAAGATAGTTTTTCGCGTACGGTCTATAGGCCTTCCAGTCTATTCCAGTTAAAGCTAGTATAGGGTAAATATCCCATTTCTAGCTAGATAGGTGCAAACCCCGTAGAGTTATAGGGTAGGGTTGCCTAGGCGTAGTCTATTAGGGGTAGTAGTTCGCCCTAGTTATCCTAAAAGTAGTTAATAAAGGGCCGGAGTCTCTAGTCTAGGTATTAATTTATAATCTCCGTCTAACCGTCTATCTGGGGGTAGTATGCTGTAGAAAGCTTTAGCTTAATACCAAGGATTTAGGTAAACTTATTCCAGAAGGCCGATATAAACTGCGGCCTATAGTTAGATATAATAGTATCTAGTAGTCTATAAATTCGGTAGATATAATGGATGTATAGTTAGGCTACCTCCTTAGCATTAATATCCTTATGACAGGGGATTAAGAACGGGCGCTTGCTAAAATAGTTAACTAGGATCATTACCATATTATATCCGTCACGGTCTATAGGCAGCTTGTAAAAGTCTATAGAGATATACTACTAGGGGCGTTCTGGTATTAGAAGTGGCTTTAATAGTCCTAGGGTCTTGTCTCGCGGAATTATAGACCTATGGCAGTCATTGCAGTTCCGTACATAACGGTTAATATCTATAACCATTCCGGGCTAGTAATATCGGTTACCAATAATTTTATGGGTCTTATTCTTTCTAGGGTAGGCCGTAGAGACCTGGGCATATGCTTTGGTAATAAGCTAAGTCTATAAGTTCTATTTCTTTGCTACTACTAGCCGTTCCTAATGCTTAAGTAATCCGTTTTTAAGGGACTAGGGGCTGGTAACGTTCTTTACCTTCTTATAGTACTCCTATAGAGAAGAGGTTGTACGGTTTGTCTACAGCAATTCGTCAATAAGGTTAAATCCTAAGGGGTTAATAGGATATATCTCGGCGCCTAAGGAGTCTATACTTAGTTCTGCCTGTATCTGGGGGTTAAGGTGCTCTAGTTGTAGTAGTGTCTAGGTCTATAATGAGATCTTTATAGCTGTCTGGTTACCTAGGTCCTGTTTACGCCTTATAAGAGCATCCGCACAGTTTATAGCGCCTAGTCTGTATATAATTAAGAAGTTAAACTAAGATAGGATATCTGCCTAGCGTGCCTATTAGGCCGTAAGAGCCTTAGTTGTTATAAAGTATTCTAGGGCCTTATAATCTGAAACTACCTTAATAGGCTTAGGGGTCCCCTCTAGCTACGCACGCCAGTGCTAAAAGCTAGAGATAATAGCCAGCATTTCTTTGTTATGGATGTGGTAGTTTAGCTCGGCATCTATTATAGTCTTTAAATAGTATATAACGGGGTGCTATTCTCCGTCCGGTTGCTTCTGGGAAAAAACACTGGCTATTATACCGTCTAAGGCATCCGTTTCTAGTATTAAGGGCCGTTCTGGGTTAAAGTGGGCGAGTAGAGGAGCTAATACCAGCCGTTTTTTAAGCTTATTAAAGGCCTGCATACATATGGTGTTAAAGTAGAAGGGCTGGCCTTTCCTAGTAAGGCGGTTAAGAGGCCGGGCAATCCTACTATAGTTCTTAATAAAACGTTGGTAGAAGTTATAGAAACCTAAAAATAATTATACCCCCTTTACGGTCCATGGGGGTATCTACTGGTTAATTACAGCCGTTTTCTCTAGGTCGGCCTTGATTCCGTCTATACTAATAATAAACCCTAGGTACTTTGTACGCTTAACACTAAATTTTAACTTCTTAATATTGGCCTGGAGACCAGCCTTGCGGAGCCGTTGTAGGACTTTATAGACGTACTCCTTGTGTTCTAGCTCGTTCTTAGAGTAAATTATAATATTATCTAAGTAGGCTGTATAGAAGTTGTTAAGGTAGTCAAAGAGTATATTGTTTATATACCGCTGGTACGTAGCTGGTCTGTTGGTTAGTCCAAAAGGAAGTACCTTGCATTTGTACGTTCCGTAACAGGTCTGAAATATAGTAAGATCTATAGATCTGGGGTCTATTCTAATTCGGTAAAAGGCCTGGCGGATATTAAGCTTTATAAAAACTTTAGCTCTACTTATTTAGGCCAGTGTCTTATTGAATAGGGGTAGTGGATAGCGGTCCTTATAGGTTATATTGTTTAGCTTATGGTAGTTAATATAAAAACAAAGTCCTCCGTTTGGCTTTTTAACAAAGAGAATTGGTAAGGCGAAAGGGACTTAACTGCTAGGCTTAATAAAGCCCTTATTTAGGTTCTTAATAAGATATTACTTTATAGCCTATAATTTGGCAGTAGATTGCTAACAAAGGGGGCTATAGCTAAGGGTGTTTTCCTTATCTGGCTTGATCTCAATCTTATAGTTATATGGTTGGTAAGGCGGAAGCATATTAGATACTGCCTTTAAGAATACGTCCTTAAATTTCTGGTGTTAATAGGGTAGTTTCTGTTCTACTAGCTCCTTATCTATAAGCTCGCCTTCCTATCTACTAAGCTTGCTTTCCTTTTCTTTAATTATTTAATTAATTTTATATAAGCTGGTGGTGAAGGTAATGGTATTAGGTTAGACTAAGTTCTAATAGAATCCTACAGCGCCGATACAGCAGATATTAACTAGGGGAAGGTCCGTAGGTTTCTTTATAGACTTTTATTGGGCCATATTTTGCGGTATAGAGTTTATAGTCTTCCTTAGCTTACGTTCCATTTTCCGTAAGTTATCCTTCCAGTCTATTAGTTTAGTATAGCGTCTGGTATTCCTGGCTATTCTTTATAGCTGCGTAGGGCCTAAGTTCTCTATGGGGGACTTGGCTAGGTTACTACTAATTTCCTAGGTCTCTAGTGCGGGTGGCGTAACATAGGTAGTCTAGGGGCGGCGTAGTATATGAATCCGTTGTGGATTAAGCTGTACATCCTTCTCAAAGGCCTGGTCTCTACGCATAGCATTGGCTTGGTAGATGGTATTAATCTAGGGCTGTATAAGGTTCTCCATTATAATACTAATTTCTTTTATAAAGGAAGGGGTTAGGGGTAGGGATTTGGGCTAGAGAAGCTGTCTATTCTATATATTAAGCTATAAGCCTAAATAGGCTAGCCATTTTCTTCCTAAGATTATATTATAGCTTCCCAGGTCCATAATAAGAAAGGGGATGTTATACTACCTTTGTCTATTAACACGGAGGTAGATCTATAAGATAGTTGTAATAGGTGGCCCTATTCTTCTATTATACCCGCGAATAGGAACTGGTTTAGGCAGTTCCTTAAGGGGCGCATTTAAAAATTTAGCCAGCTTTACAGCGCACTAAGTATCTATTAAGGTAAAGGTATTCGCTCCAGAGTCAGCTAAAGTAGAGGTTAAAACTTAATATCTATTACAAAATAAAGTATAAGGGATAGTGCAGCTTCTTCCACTAACTAGCCGACCTAGATTAATATATGATATATTAATCCCTTTTAACCCTAGAGAGGAGTCTTTCTCTAGGGTTCCTCTTTTTCCAGCTCCGTGCTGTCCTCCTATATTAACAGAACCTCGTCTGTTTTTACCTTTATTAGGCAGTCCTTGGCAAAGTGGTCCTTTTGGCCGCATAAAAAGCAAGCCCCCTAATTACTAAGGGCCTGTCTATAGGGGTTGCTATACGTAGGCCAAGCATACGCCGGACCCGCGGTAGGGCTAGCTGCGCGGCTAGCTGCTAAGTTAACAGCAGGCTGTACGGCTGGTGCTATAGGAGTTGCTAATTATGCTAGGGCACTACGGGCCATTCTTATAACGCTTATAGTTTGGTTTAAAGAGTTTCTGGCTTTATACCGCTTAGCTTATACCTTAATTTGACAGAGGCCTTAATTAATAGCCAGGCAGTGGTCCGTAAGTACCTTTAGCGTCTGTATAGTAGTAAAAACTGGCAGTACGGCGCGCTGTAGGTCTAGGGTAAGCTTGTTAAAGAGGTCTAGTATTAGGTCTTTATAGGGAATTTAGGCTTAGCTGGCTAGGTGCAGAAAGCAGGTCTAGAAGGCTAAAAAGGTCTCTATTGTTTTTATATTAAGGGCTTTATAATTAAGGCGGGCGTTTTATATCTTAAAGGGGTCCTTATAAATAGAAGACAGGTGGTTAATTATCTCTTCTCTAGAGAGGAAGGGATCTGCTGAGTCCTAGGCATATCGCGGACGTAGATGCGTCTATGCGTCCCTACCAGTACGGCCGAAGACGTAGGCCATTTTAGCTTAAGTAGTAGGGAAGTGGTCTGCATTAACTTTAAGCTTGTCTTGCAGTTGAAGCTTCCAATTGTTAAACGTAGGGTCAGTTCCGTCTGTAAGTAATAGGGGGTCCGCGACCTTCGCGGACCGCAATAATGCTAATGCTGTATGTTAGGCTAGGGCCTTAAGGACTATAGTAAGTCTATGGGTATCTAATAACTCCTTACTAGGTATAGGGGTGTCTCTGGTTTCAAGCAGCTCTTAAAGCCGTTTAATTTTGGTATTGGCTGCTATAAGTTCTTCCTAGGGGGTCAAGACGGCGACTGTTTTACTATTAGAGGTATTTGCGGGTCCTATAGCAGCTTTGCCAGCTACTGTATTTCTTGGCATAGCGGTAGGGGTATTAGGTAATTTCCGGTATTTATTTATTTTCTAGGGGTTCTAGTCTGTGTATGTCCTATTCTTAGGTTTTGTGTTCTGTTTGTGTTCTTTTGGTTCTATCCTATCCTTAGGGTCCTATTCTGTTCTGTTAGTGTCCTTTAGGTCCTTTTCTGTGTCCTTATCCTGTTTATAGTTTGTAGATATTTTTAAGTTCCTTCTTAGGAAAGAAGAGTAGTAACGAGCTTTGGATAATATTAGCAACTTAGTTAATTAAGGCACGAGCACGGGAAGAAGGACGCGCAAGCCTGTACAATTAGATTGTCTATAAACGAGGATCCAAAGCTAGAGAAAGGAAGGAGAAGAATAGCAGCGCCGCTTGATATTTTATGCGGTCCTTAAGTTACGTGACTCACGTCTACCATAATCCACGTCTGCCAAGATCCACCGTTTTCCACCAGCGCCGTAACAGTCTTATCTAATATAAGAGCCAGGTAAAGGATCCAATGGCTTTTAGGTACTACTTCTTATAGGCCTTATCTGCAAGGTTATTTAGATAACGCTTTCTTAATTAAAAGCTAGTAGCTATTGGTGTCGCTTTTAGGTTAATTCTAGTAAGTTTAAAGGACTTAAGGATCCTCGCTATATAGGCATCCTACATAATTACGATCTTTTAATTAACTCGGTTGCGTACTATATAAATCCCTAAGAAGAATTAAGGCTCTTCTAGGTCCTTAATATTATATCGTTTTTATAGAAGCTCCTTAAGGGCCTTAATTCCTAGTATTATCGCCGCCGTAATTATAATATTATCTATATATAAGCAGAGATAGGCGTCCTGGTGTTTATAATATCGAAATATATAAGGATCTTCGTTAATTGACTTAAATCCTATTGTCTTTAGGTACTTTGTTAAGGTATTATACCACAGCAGAGGTGCCTATTTAAGGCTATAAATTGCCTTTAGTAATAGACAGACTAATATATAGTTGTCATTTTTAAATCCTTTTAGCTGTCGCATATATATAGAGTGCTTCTTTATAAAACTATTTAGGAAGGCTGTAATAACGTCGATCTAGTAAGCCTTAAGGTTATATACCGTAATTAACGCCAGTAGAATCCTATACGTAGTTAAGGTCACTACCGCAGCATACATATAGTTATAGTTAATATTCGCTACTTAGTGGTTACCGTATATAACCTACCGTGCCTTATACCTAATTACCTCTCTAAATACGTTGTATTTAAGGTCGAATATAAACTTTAATAGTAGTACTTATACGCCCTTTGGTCTCTTAACTAATTAATATATCTTAGCTTTCTAGGATTAAGTCATTTTAACTGTTAGTGCCTAACTCTAGTAAGGAGCTTCCGGTAACTGTAGAGCCTCCTTTAACATTTATAGTATTTTAATCTTATATAGAGCTTTTGGGTAAGGTTTTAGAGGAGCTAGCTGCATTTATATATAGGACAAGAATACAATTGCCATATAAGAGATCTTCTTCTTTTAGCTATAAGTAGTCACTCCAATAGGAAGCTTCTCTAGTTTAGTAGCTTCTATCTCTATACCCCTCTTAAGCTGTCAGTTAATTTAATAGACTCTATTATTATCTAAATTAACGTCGTCTTAATTGTTATAGTCTTTATTATTACTTTTAGTAATTAATGGTATTATAGTCTCCCTACCTACTAGAAGGGAGTTAGTAGTTAATTTCTGGGCTGCCTTCTTAAAGGCTTATAGCGCCTTTACTACATCCTTTATAGTAGATGTATTAGTTATTTAAAATATAGTGGCGTACCATTACATGTCTCTATGTAGATTAATCGCCTTTTTAGAGGCTAGCGCTAACGCTATGGAGTCCCCTAACTCCGTTAAGAAGCTCTAACTTAATAACTAATTCGACTATATTAATGGACATAGCTCTAGTAAGGGAGATGGCTATAGTATCGCCCTTCTTGGGCCTAGTTCTCCTAGTACTAAATTAGGAGTACGGAGTCCTTCTAGTTATCCCGTACGGTATTCCTTTTCTTTTAATACTTTTATAGAAGGATAGGTAACTATAGTGACTATAGTAGTGGTCGTACCTTATGGTTCCGGTAGTAATTCTGGCTCTAGCTCCCATACAGTAAGCTTATTCTCTAGTGTAGCAATTAGTAGATTTGGAGCCTTATTAAATATTATATTACGCAATTATATAATCTTGTTCTTAGTCGGTATTTAGACGCAATAGATATAACTATTATTACCTTTATAACTAACTAGGCGTCCCTTCTTAGCGCGCAGCGCCAGCTTCCTTAACTATATATTCTCTGGTCCTTTAATATATATATAGGCAGTTATACCGTAACATCGTAGATATAATATATTTAGTATGCGCATTTTAAACGGCTGGTTATAGTACTTAACATTAATTTAAAACGGTAATCTGGTCTCTTTTCCGTAAAGTATTCTATTCTAAATTTAAATTGCTATCTTATAAGCTTTATCCCATATGTGTTCTAGTAGGTTAGCCTTAATTATTATTAATTTAGCTATGCCTAATATAATGCCACTAATATATTTGGGTGTTCCGTTCTACTTAGAGATATAGGGAGCTGTACATAGTATATTTATACCTATTAATTTAGTATAGTTAGTAAGCTCCTTAATGCCGAACTCTCTGCCGCTATTAATTACGAGTAAGCTGATATATTATTAAGTTAAGTTATATACTAGATTGTTAAGCTCTTAAAGCCCCTCTACGGCAATCATCTTCTTAGTTCTAAAGTAGGTGTATATATATTTAGTATACGCTTCTATAAAGATTGCTATATATTTATTGCCCCTAACTCCCTTTAGGGTGACGTAGAAGGTATTAGTATATACGCGTTTAAATGGACGCTAGGGTAATATAGGTGTAGTTTAAGAGACCTAGCGCTTTACTAACGCTAGGTAATAGGCTTTATATTAAGTTAATATATCTATAAGGTTAAAGTCGCCTATCTTAACCACCTTCTGTAGTATATCCTTGCCTATATAGCTAAGTCGCTAATATAGTATATTAATATTAAGTTGCTATACGGAGGCGTGCGTAATATATTAAGGCTTTAGAGCCAATTGAACTACGTATAGGCCGTTTATATAAGTCGCTCTGTCTACTATAAAGTTATCTAAGTACCTCTAAATTATACGGCTACTTATTTCCTTGTTAGGCCTAATATAGAGCTACTTATACTTCTTAAGAGCTAACTCCAAGAGAAGCTTATAAGGTAATTTAGATATAAAGAAGGCCTTAGTAGCCACTATGCGGGTACTGCCGTTGTTTATTAGTAAGGGTATATGCACTATTCCTTTGCCGATTATATAATAGATAGTCCCTCCTAACGTTCCTATTGCAGTAGGTGTTACTAGGGTCTTATAGTTAATAAACTCGCTTTAATTATTACTTATTATAATATTAGAATAGGAGTTAAGGAACCAATTATCCTAATTACTATCGTCTAAGTTATTAACTATGGCCATACTACTAATAAACAGGCCTCCTACTAAGCCTCTGCCCGTTATTCTAACTTAATTTAAGTTTGGTATAGTTGCCTCTAATTCCTAGGGCGGATTTACGCATAGTATGTCCTTATTAGAAGGCTTCCACGTTAGGGGTTAAAGGTTCGGTTGGAGATAAAAGCACTTCTCTTTACTACTAAGATGTCTATTTTTATAATAGACGCAGAACTTAGGCTTCCTTAATAATATTAATCCTTCTATATTAGGTCCTAGTTAATCTTCTTTAGGTGGCTTTTTACTAACTAAGGATATCGCGGAGGTAGCTAGTTAAGTATAACTCTCGTCTATAAGGTTACTTACTAGCTCCTCTATTGTAATAAGGTCGTCCTTCCTTATAACTCTTCTAGCTGCCTCTTAATAATTAGCAATCTAAATAGGAAACTCCTTCTCTATAGCGTAAGGCAATCTAGCGTATGCCTGCTTCCTTAATATCGGCATTAACGCTTATTTAATTTCCTTATGCCCAAGACGAAAGCTTCTATATAGGCTTTAAGCGAGGTATAGTCTTTACGATTAAGGTCGAGCTAATAGTTCTATATTTAGTAGTTATAAATAAGACCTTATATAGTATAGAGTGATTAAATTAAATTAAGCAAATCCTTAATAGAGTCGCGCGGCTTACTTGATGTAGTAAGTTAATTATAAGCTAATTCTAATACTGTACCCTTAATTACCTTAAGTCCCGTTATCTGTTTATAACGCTAATTTCTATACTTATCTGTTTACAAAAGTGGCTCTATAGCCGTACCTTATATTATTAGTAGGAGGTCATAAAGCTTAAGTCGTTGTACGATTCGATAATACCATTCTTTGTAATTACTCTCCCCTTTTAATAGAGGAACAGCCCTAAGGGAGCTGTGGCATTCCTTCTTTTTTTATACCATGTCCGCCATAATATATAATCAATTAGTTTAACCGTATCATATATAGCGTTAATCCATATCGGTTTATTGTAAATTTCTATCGCACTATACCCGTGTCTAAATTTAAGGATATATAGCTTTGTATTAACCAGTTAATTAGAAAATAAAATAGCAGCTAATAGAGCTTTAATTAAAGCTGCAAGAGGGCTTATAACCTGTTAGACGCTAAGTAGGCTAATGGAAATAATATATATAATACTCTATGAGGAAGAATCTAAGGGGCTCGATAGCCCTGAGAAGGTATCTACAAGATGGCCCGCGCGCTGTCACGTGACCCATTACGTGCACGTCGCTGAGCTTAAAAAGACTACCTAAGAACCCCCCCTACTAACAATATTTTATACTAATTAAGTTAGTTTAATAACTGCTAAGGTAGACTAGATTAGACGGGAAGCTAAATTTACCTAGTTTTAAAGATAATATCTAAAAATAAAATCATAAATAGAAGACAAAAGGGCTAAATACTTAATTAACTTTAGAGTAGAGCTTAACCTTATTAAGGAAAGTATAGCTCTATAATACAGACTGCTAATATTAAGTCTACGCCTATAGCTATAAGGCGTATATCTAATATCTACTAATAAGACTTAGTTAGAGTTTATTAGATTGGTATATACGGCCTCTATAGTAATAGGTAATGTTTTAATATTTATAATATTTATTACTATAGGAGAAATATTATATAAAGTAATACTTAGTAAGCTATAGTTACTAAGTGCTAAGCTAGTAATAAAACAAACTGTAATAGGCTAAGTATTTTATATTATTTAATTAGAAGATAGCGGGGTTAAAATAAGGTTCTTAATATCCTATAAGGATATAATATTCTTTAAACTAGATATAAAAAGTTATTATAGGCAGTAGTTTAGGAAACGTATAACTAGTATAGCCGCTAAAATCGTATCTGGGGTTACTTATAGCCTAGCGCATTAGAATAAGGAGAACGCTAAAAAATAGAAAGGGAAATAAGATACGATTTTAATACGGACGTTTACTATTTTAGATATCCCGCTAAATAGGGCTATTAATAAAAAGAAAAGCATAACGCTAGATAGCGAGAGCTTAACAGTAAAACGTTAAAGAAAGTTATAAAAAAGCACTTAAAAGGAAAGTAGAAGCTAGTATTTAAAGCGAAGGCTAGGTCCTTATATATTAAATATTAAAGACAATAGGTCTATTTATAATATAAATAAAAGATTATGGAGGAAGGCCTAATAGAACGCTATAAGTATAGTAACTGCATATAAATAAAGGACAGTGGTAGATTAATACCCCCTAATTAATATATGGGTCAACCTAGTTATAACAATCTAGACATATAGGGGACCGGTACAAATTATCAATGTATATAACCCTAGGGTCGAAGGGGTCCCACAAACAGAGAATATTATATTAGTAATAAGCTTACTAGAAACTAAAGGCACGGAGTCTATCCTATTAGGAGATATAAACCTCTACCACCCACGGTAGGGGGGTATCTATATTGCTGCTAAATAATAGGTAGAGTGCCTACTAAGAGCTATAGACATCTGGGGCCTTAAACTGGCTACCCCCCTAGGAGCAATTATATAGCAATAAGGCACCGCCAGAAGTATAATTGACCTTATATTTATAGACGAAGGCCTATACTAGAGACTTAAAAGGTGTAACCCTAAAGAAGAATGGGCACTCGCCTTAGACCATATCCCTATTTAGATATAGCTAGACCTAGATATTAAGGCGCAACTAAATAGCAAAAGATATGCAATAAGGAAGCTTAAGATAGATAGCTTCCTTAAGACAGTTAAACAATAACTTTAAGACCTAGAAGAAATTCACCCAATACCAAACATGTGAGACTTATTAGCTACCCCTAAGGAAATTAACTAAAGACTAAAAAGGATCTAGGTAGTGATAAAAAATAGGCTAGAAGAGTACTGCCTAATCTTAAAACTGGGCCCCTACGCGTGATACGCATGGTCCGCACAATACGCGGCTCTTATTACTAGCCAACAATAAGTAAGAAGGAAATATATAAGTAGCTATAACCCTAAAGATAAGAGATAATACAAAGACATAAGAAACCAGTTAAAGAATACCCTAAAAAAAGAAGCAAGGAATAACTGGAGACGGTTTATAAATAAGCACACTTTTAATCTAAGCCTCCCCTATAATAAGGGCCTTTGGGCTATAGCAAAATAGGTATAAAAAAAGGCAGGGCGCCTAGTAGAAGACCTATACCTACCACTCCTATAAAGAGTAGGGGAGTTATAGGCCACTAATAACAATAATGAGAAGGCAAAGATCCTTATAGAAAGGTTCTTCCCCTAACCAGCTTTAGCAGACTTTAGTAACATTACAGGTAAAATACTAGTAACTTACCTGTAGGTTAACAGCGATATAATAATAGAGGAAATAGCCAGAACTATTAGCCGCCTTTTAAATAATATAGTATTAGGACTAGATGGGATATTAAATAAGGCCTTAAAGACCTGCAGACCACTTATAGCACCTTAGCTTGCAGATATAGCTAGAGTATACCTTGCTATAGGCTACTACCCACAACTTAGAAGATCTATAATAATAGTTATTCTATAAAAAGAAGGTAAAGCAGACTACTTAATCCTAGGAAGCTATCACCCTATTGCCTTAGAAAACACCCTTAGTAAGATCTTAGAAAGGGTAATAGCGGACTATATAGCAGATATAGCTAAGGAACACACCTTACTACTATAAAGTTAAATAGGGGCAAGAAAGAACCGCTTAACACTATTAGTACTTATGTTACTTACTACCACCATTAAATCTGCATAGGTGATGCGGAGGGACTTTATAGTATTAATGCTTAGCCTAGATATTAGTGGTGCCTATAACAACGTACCCTATAAGCGCCTCCTATATATCCTTAGGGTAAAGGGCTTCCTAGAATGGACTATATAATTTGTTTAAGGGTTTATAGGCCAGAAAGAAACATTGCTAGTCTTTAGCGGATACCAGAGCCCCCCTATTATAGTTATAATAGGAATACTATAAGGATTACCCCTCTTACCTATACTCTTCCTTTTCTTTATAAGCAACCTACTTAAGTCCTTTAAGGAAGGGGCAACCTAGGGAATAGGCTTTATTAATAATACAAACCTAATTATATATGGGCTAACAGCTATAGAGAACTGCAGAATACTAGAGAAAGCCTATAATACCTATATAGAATAGGTAAGATAATATAGAGTCTAATTTTTACCAGAGAAATACTAGCTAATCTATTTTATAAGAAAATGCAACCAACCTATAGACCTCTAGCATATAATTTATATCTAAGGCTTTAGGGGCTAACTAGTCTAAGGCCTAAGGGTATTAGGAGTATGGGTAGACAGTAAGCTCTAGTGGAGTGTACACGTATTATAAGCAGCCTATAAGGGCCAAGCGCAGTATATTATAATATCTAGAATTGTTAATTCTATATAGGGTTTATGCTTCTAGAGGTCACGCCTACTATATATAGCAGTTATTTGGCCAACCATAACGTATAGATCCAGTATTTGGGCTATAGGAGAAACCAAGAAAGGCCCCCCTAAATTACTCCTTAAACTACTCTAAAAGGTCTAAATAGCCTACCTCTAGAGCATAACAGGCGAGTATAAGCAAATAGCTATGGCACTGCTTAAGAAGGAAGCTAATATTCCCCCCCTATAATTATATATTAAAGCTGCTGTAATATAAAGGATGTAAAAGGAGCGCAACTCTAGTGTTATAAAGTATATTAAGTCAGGCCTAAATAAACTATAGAGGGACCCTAGGGTTCCCTATAGGAGAGCTAACTAATAACCCTAAAGTAGGGAAAATATATTAGAGAAACAGGTGGAAAAAGCAGAAGAAGAATAGTGTTATATTAGGGCCTAGGCCTATATAGAGGAGAAAGGGAGACGCGTAAGAGACTAGTAAAGATAATAGTAAGAGAGAGAAAGAAGCTAAAGTAGAGTATAAAGGAGTACGGGGAAACTATCTACCGTAATATAATACTGGCTGGACTAACACTAAAGAGGCGTATAGGAGTTAAAGGTATAGAGGCTATCTTAGGTAAGAGGAACCTAGGCTGCAGTATAGTTAATGCTATAGGGGGTAAATACCTAAGGGCTCTAAGAAGGCCTAATAAAGGTAGAAAATATAATAGTAACTCTCTTAAGAACAGGAATAATAGGACTAAAAGACTGGCTCTACTGGGTAGGTATTCTAGTAGGTAGCCCAAGATATAAATATAGCTGGCTAAGACAGACACTAAAACACGTAATACTATTATATCCCTTATATACTAACTAAGAAGCAATACTCTTAGTAGCTGGCATAGAGAACTATAATATACTACTCTTAATATAAAAAGGTCTTAAGGCGGTTACCTAGTAGCTTATTGGCTAAAATGTACTAGACTAGTTCCGGGTTGTAAAGGAAATGGTAATAAAAGGCAAAGGGGCGAGTACTAGGCGCCCCCTAATAACTCTATAGTAGTAGAGTTAAGTTCGCAATACTAGCGCGTCCATAGGCTTGTTATAGCAGTAGTGGTTCCTAAGGAGGTCAAAAAGTAAGGTAGTAGAGCACTATAGGTAATTTATAGGGGCCTTGTAGGCGCTATATAGGCGAGTCCTAAAAGGCGGGGAGATAGATCACAGGGTTTTCTTATATAGAGTTTTCTCCCTATATTTATATAAGGAGTAGTCCGCGTGGGCCCAATAGGGATCCAAATCAGATGTTAAGCAATGAATTATTATTATTAATATATAGGTATCCCCTAATTAATAGACAGACACCCCCTATTAATTAAGTTTAGTTCCTTTCTAATAAAGTTAGAATATTACGTGGATTTAGGTTATTTGCATCTATATTGCAAAAATTAAATTAATATATTTTATAAGTAAGTGGGCCACTCCAAAACTTACTAAAAATTAAAAAAAATTATACCTTAATATCTTAATGTAGCTAGAATATATTGCATTGCAATAGGAGGTAAATTGCCGCCACGTGTGGCAAGTTGCCGTTACGTAAGGCAAGTTGCCGTTACGTATCACCGCGGCACTAGCATAGTAAGGAACCTTAAGTTCCTTACCCTTCTTTGTATTGGAAGACAACATTTATTAACAATACCGCATAGTACATATTATTGTGATATATATATTCTGCACGTTGTTAAAGCATACTAACACTAATTAGTGAGCGCGTATAGATTAGAAAACACGCAGATAGCTTAAAAGACAGTTATACTATCCACCTTGTAGTAGATTGGAAGATAGTTATACTTATCTACCTTTTATATCAGCCTATTTTAGTTAAAGAGAAGAAGAGAAACTACCTAGGAGTACTTATCTAGTATTTATAACAACTTCTAGATAACTCGTTCTATCTATTTTAGAAGACTACTACGTAGAGCACTTTACCCTACTTAATTAACTCGAACTATCCCTTTAACCGTCTCCTTAACCGCCTCCTTAACCGCCTCCTTAACCGTTCCCCTATCTTTACCTTTTAAACACCCTTACCTTTACCTTTACTTACCTAAATAATATATAATAAATAAGATGTCAGGAATAGAGAAAGACTGGGAGGAAGAAGTAGCTAAATAGGAAAATGGGATTAACCTAATAGAAGCCTCTAAAGATGAACTAACTAACTACCTATAATGCAAGATGTACCTATACGCAGAGATATACAACTAGCTTAACTTAACACTCTGGGAATCGTTCTAGGGAGATTTTAAGGACTTTATAGTTGATATCTTTACGCAGATCCCCTTATACTGGCTTTAGCAACTATATAACTACCTAAATATTAGAGGAGTATAGGTTAATGTTAACCATAAACAAAACAAAACACTCCCTTAGTCTTTATATAATATAGTATAAGAAGAAGACCAAACTAAATAGAGTAGAGAGATAATTAAATTAGCTAATAATAAGTACGGACCGACATTATTAAGATTGATTAAGGTATATATAATAAAGGGTACCTTAGAGGAGTAATAATAAGCTAAAGCTACCGCAACCCAACTAACTAGTATATTGACTACCCCTACCTTTACACTATATATTATACCTTAATCTACGACTACGTTTACTTTTATACCATCTACTACGCCTTAACCTGTAACAACAACATAGCAACTCCACGTATAATCTATAGATGAGGAGAACCACCCTATTACTATAACTAGCTATAGTAAGGAAATTGCGAATATAGCTAAGATATATATAGAGGAGTAGAAATACGGTGGTATAAACAAAAGCCTTAACTACAAATTAATAATATTCTATAATATCTGTAATTGAGTGGATGTACCCTAAGAAGCCTACCTTAAGGCATTCCCTACTATACTAAAAGGACTAGCTTTGGACTATTTCTATATAAACCAACTGTCCCGCCTACTATTTGCCAAAGCTTGCGAGCACCTTTAGAATTTCTTTAAAGGACTAGGATTTTAACGTAAGAACCTAGACAAGTAGAACACTATTATACTTATAACAGTAATAGCAGGAAATATAGACAAGTTAATAAACAAATATCTCTAATTATTAATCCACAGACTTCGTTAACTATAGCATAGCCTTAAACCTACCTTACAAACCATAGACTTCCTTTATAACAAAATTGTCACTTCTTACTAGGGAATACCAGTATGTAGATATACAGTCTCTAACCCACCGGATAACCTTGGAGCCCTTATTAACAAACTTTAATTGTCTATTATAGCATACGAGAAAGAGCATATGGAGAAGACATAAGCCTTCTTTACAGACCGACGGTTCTATAAAAGAGATAATAACTATAACCGCAGTAACCGCAATAACCCTCCGTATAACCGCAACCGAAAGAAACCACGTTGCTTTGTATGTAATAGGGAAGGATGTCGCTTATAAAGATATACTAAGGAGGAGCAAGAAGAGTCTAAAGCTAAGTTTAGAACTACTAATAGAGACAGGTTTAGTAAATTTAATAACTAATTTAAGAAACAACTTAACTAATATATTATAGATTACAAGAATAATAATACTAACTTAAAAGAAGAGCTTAAGGAAGCTTTTCAAGTACTAACTATTAATGTAAGTTATAAGGCAACTGACAAGAACTTATAACTGAATATTAATTACTACTATACCTCCCTTGGCTAAGTGGAACAGCAGAAAGCAATTTCTATAGCTACTACCCTAGCTAATAAAGCCTTTGGCTATTTGGTTACAACTATAGATAATATAGTACCTTTTATAACTAACTAGGACCCCTTTACCTATAATATAACTACATCCATATCCCGCTATACTGCAGATAAGTTTATAGGTATAATGATTAACATAGAAGCATCCAAATAATCCATAGCAGGATATAGCCAATTCTTGGCATTCTAGAGACTTAATACTAATATATAGCTTAATACCACTATATAAGGCATAGTTAACGTATAGTTCGGCATTAGATTAACCTTATTAATCAGATTAGCTAAAGTAATTACCCTAATTAGCATAATTAAGTTTTATATTATCAAGGTTAATACTCTATTTTTGCTTTACTTAGCAGATATAGATTACCTATAAGTATACTATAATAATCTAAAAAATATGCTAATCACCCCTTAGAGCGAAGTACCCGTTATATATTACTTTAGCTACCCTTTCCTACTTTAGAATATATCCCTGTGTACTTATTTAACTAAGTTATTTAAACAAAACCCCTGCTACCTCACTAACGTAGAATTAAAGCAACTGCATTGCCGTTTTAGCTACCCTTTAGCTGAGCGTCTTGTATAAATACTTAAACGCTTAGGGTATAATATTAACAGCAAGACCTTAGATTATCTTACATACTACTACTACCATTATTAAAAACATGGAAAGTCGCCTAGTAGATTCAGATTTACCTTATATAATAATATTAATTTTAACTATTTAATCGTGGTTAATATTATGTATATTAATAGCGCACCCCTTTTGTATATTATTAATAAAGGAACATAATTTTAAGCTGGTAGATAGCTGTAAAATATTAGCGCTAAGTATACATAGGATGTATTATAAATGTGCTAGATTAATATATACCTAGAACCTCCTAATATTATTACATATAATACAGGCAAGAATTTTATAAGTAAGGAATTTAAATAATACGCTATAATATTTAGAATAGTTATAAGAGGTGTACCTATTAAAGCCCACAATTTAGTTGGAATAGTAGAACGCTACTATGGCCCCCTCCGTTGTATATACTATATTATTACTATAGAACTGCTAGATATTAGTAAGGATATGGCCCTATAAATGGCTTTTAAAGCAATTAATAATTCCGCAGGCCCTAACGGTCTTATACCTACCTTACTAGTATTTGGAGCTTACCCATATATGGTGGAATCCGACGTATCTAACCCTACAGTTATATAACGAGTAGTAGCTCTTAAAAAGGCTATAGAAGAAGTTAAGAAGCTTAAAGCTAAGCGCCAAGTAGTAGATACCCTTAATATGTGCAACAGACCTAAAATAACTGCAATCTATAACCTACCACTTAACTTACCTGTATTAGTATAGAGAGAAGGACCTATAGGCCAACCTAGCTACTGGTCTAGTCCGCACAACCTACTTAGCATTAAAAATAAGACCTATACTATATAACTTCCCTACGGACCCACTAACTTCTGTAGTATGGTTGTGAAACCATATCTGGTAGACCCTAAGATTACAGAGGATACGCAACTAGAAGACAATAAAAGTAAACTACCTTAAACTAAACCTAAACCCCTACCTTAAACTAAACCTAAACCCCTACCTTAAACTAAACCTAAACCCCTACCTTAAACTAAACCTAAACCCCTACCTTAAACTAAACCTAAACCCCTACCTTAAACTAAGCCTGGACCTTAACCCGTTAAGCGTAGAAGAGGTAGACTACGTAAGTACCCTATTAAAGCTAGTGCCGCGAACATTTTAATATATCTATAAGATAAGGATAATAATTAACTTACAAAGTTTAATTAGTTTATAGTATTACGCCAGAAGGAAATCAAGGGATTACTTAAGAAAGGAGTTTTTAAACTAGTTAACCCTAAAGATATACTATAAAGCAACAGAGTATTTAACTCTAGATTTGTTAATAAGATTAAAACCCCCAGTTTTAATAAAGCCTTTAAGAAGTCAAGACTAGTTGTATAGGCATATAATAACCTAGAAAAAGACCTTGTATTAACCTAATTACCTATAATCTAATAAGTTAGCCAACGCCTTATTCTCTGTATTACGGCCATAACTTAGAATAATGGCACACATCTCTATTTATGAGATATTTTATAGGCCTATATACAATTAGCTATAAAACTAAATTGAGACTTCTATATTAGGGCACCTCTTAAACTTAGTACGACACTTAGAGTCTTATAAGGCACAATTCTAAAGGTTATTAGACCTTTATATGGCATTCCTAAGGCAGGCAATTATTAGTTTAAGACTTACCATAACCACTATATTAAAGAACTAAACATAAGCCAATCTACTTATAACCCCTATTTACTCCACCTTAACAACCCCACAAATTTTAGAATAGTTGGTTTATAGACTAATAACACCCTTCTACTAGCTAACTTAGTCTTTGCAGCTTTAGAATAGGAGAAGATTAAGAAAGCTAAGTTCTTAACCAAGGAACGTAAATAACTTACGCTGGAACACCTAATTAAGTTTAATAGAGGCATTATCTAATAACAGGATTATATAATCACGCTTATATAGGAGCGCTAATACTAGAACTTAACCCTTATTAATATTAAGAAAGCTATTATAACAACTAGTTCCAGAGGCACTATTTATATAGTACTTATACTTAAGGACTAATATATCGCCTAATAAGCAAGAGGAGCTTATATTGCGTCTATATGCCAGCCTAAAGCTTCTTTTGATTTATCCTACGCTGCCCAGGTAATTAACCCTAATAAAAAAGACGCAAAACTACTTAATAAGAGAATTTAGTGGCAAATTAAGAACCTAATAAGAGGTTTAAACTTTGTTAAACTTAATATAGAGATATTATAACTACTTATATTTACTAATTCCTTATTTGCAAATAATAAGGATCTCTTATTATAGATTAGATATATTCTAGTACTAGCAGACTTATTAAATAAGGCAAATATCGTTTACTAGTTCTTAGTTAAGTGTAAGAGAATTACTAGAAGCGTACTAGCCTCCAAATTATATACTATGGCCTATAGTTTTAACATTGGTGCTGCAATTAAGGCCACAGTTGAATTGCAACTTAATATTAGCCTACCGCTTATCCTTTATACCAATTTAAAGTTGATCTATAAATGCCTCGTCAAACTAGAAACTACACAGGAGAAGAGACTTATAATTGATATTATATACCTATATTAGTTATATAAAAGACGCGAAATAGCTAAAGTTAAGTAGATTGATGGAGACAGTAACCCTATAGACGCTATAACTAAAAGTAAACCGTTATTAGCTCTTAAGCAACTTATTAACATAAACCAAATCGAGTTAAAGATAGTAGAATAGGTAGAATGTGCTACTGACAATAGCACTGATATAAAGGCATAAGGAAGGAAGGAAGGAAGGAAGGAAGGAAGAAAAGAAAGAGAAGTGTATATATAGATTTTCAAACTGCATAGTTGTAGGATACTAGTCCTCCGCATTTTCTAAAATACTCCCAGTGTAGCTAGAATATATTGCATTGTAATAGGAGGCAAATTGCCGCTATGTGTGGCAAGTTGCCGTTACGTGAGGTAAGTTGCCGTTATGTATTATTGCGGCATTAGCGTGGTAAGGAACCTTAAGTTCCTCACCCTTCTTTGTATTGGAAGACAACATCCATTAACAACACCGCATAATATATATTATTGTGATATATATATTCTACACGTTGTTAAAGCATACCAACACTTAACAACCACTTAATAATAAATTCTAATATTTTGGATTTGGGCTTTTATATATACTTTATAGCTTTTATTAAAGTTATATAGTAAATAGTTTAGTAGTTTTTAGGATATAGTAATTTAGCTTTAGTTTGGCCACTAAATTTTTAATATAAAAACCACTAAACTATTTACTATATAACTTTAATAGAAGCTATAGAGTATATATAAAAGCCCAAATCCAAAATATTAGAATTTATTATTAAGTGGTTATTAAAATATTAGGGTACGAATTTTTTTATTTTTAGTAAGTTTTAAGGTAGCCCGCTTATTTAGATAGCCCACTTACTTATAAAATACGTTGTTAAATATAACTATTTATATTATTATTATCGTTATCGTCTTCTTCTTTAAGTAATAGCACTACTACCACTATTACTACTATTACTACTATTACCACTACCACCGCAACTACTACTGCTACTATATCCACGCCTAGCCGCCTCTTTTTATCCGTACCGCCGCCGTCTTAGGGCCGGCAGCCTATATATAGGACTTCGATCCTAATAGATAAGCGTATTAGTAAGCATTAGTATTATAAAAGAATTTAAGATACTAATATATAAATAGCTGCTATGGTTACTACTACTACTAGGCCCCTCCCCGCTCCTATTACTACCGCTACCGCCATTATTACTACTACTACCGCCGCCGCCGCTACTCCCCCCTAGCTAGGTTTATGGCTATTAATTAGCCCGCCGCCCGCCCGCTATAAAATCCCCCGCTTACCGCGCTTACTACTACCGCTAAAGCCGCTACCGCTAATACCACTATAATATAGGCGCTGCGTCCCCTACTATACGTTTAGGGTATATCTTTACGGTAGGTTTTTAGCCTAAGTAGAGCTCCTAGGGTCTACTAGGGGTCTGCTTTAAGGCTAGGGCCCTAAATATAGAGGCGGCCCTAACGTAAAGCTAGGGTACGGTAGCCCTATAGGCTTATGCGTTGTATATATAGGGTGGTGGCCTATTTATAGAGTATATGTTAGTTATAGGCTAGCTGCGCGGCAGCTGTACTAACTACTATTATAGTAGTAAAGAGGCGCGCTGCTCCTTTTGGGCCTATAAGTTAGTAATATAAACGGTAAAAAGTATAACTAATAGAGATAATAGCGTCTGCCCCCGCCGCAGCTACTACTACCACCGCTACTACCCTACTAGTCCGCCGCTAATAATAATAACGATAATAATAAAGAGGAGGAGGAGGAGGCCCTGCCTACTTATATCCGTCCCCGCTCTAGGTGGCGCGGGTAAATTATAAAAATGCTTTGCTATTTGGCGGATTTAGTTAAGGAGGAGTTAGAGGAGAATAAGGATAAGAAGTAGGGGATGGGGTAGAGAAGGGAAGGGAGGAAGGAAAAAGGGGGTAAGTTTACTAGACCCTATATGGCATTTATAGAGGTTTTACTAGCCCTATAGGGCAGTTATAGAAGTAGTTATATAATAAAATTATATACCTTATTATAAAAGCAAAACTTCTAAATATATAATATTATCCGTTTTTATTTAATTTAGAGGAAGTAGTACTAAGATACTATTTATGGTAGTAACCTAAGATAGTATAATATAGAGCTAACCGTGTATAAAAACTGGTATTCGTAAATTAACGCCTATAAAGTTAAAGGACTAATCCTATAACTTATTTATAGTTATCGCAAAAGATAAATAGATAGGAAACTACTATTAACTAATAATAAATAGTAGCTCGCCTTTTATAGAAGACAGCTTAATCTATGGGATAACCTATAGCTAGTTAGTAAATGTCACAGTGCTATAATGCTAATAGGCTGAATAACTACATTGTGGTATGAAGAGGAGAAGGAGGTAAAAGGGGGTATTGTATATAAATAGTAGGGGCAGCCGCCAAGGCGCTAGTGGTGGGCCAGCCAATAGTAGGAAACAGTACGAGACAGTACGCATTAGGACTGTGCCGTGACAGTACTCCCCTCCCCAGAAGGTTTGGTCCCTAAACCGAATAAGTAACCTATTTTCGCTGCAAAGATGTTACTTCTACTTACCGCCCTTAACCGAGCTAATAGCGATTTTCCATGCCGGGCATGGAAAATCTTAATTGGTTAGCTTAATGAATAAAATTGGCAGAACTCTACACGGCTACCGCGTAGCGCTTCTTGGCAAAAAACTAACTAATTAGATAACTTCGACCGGCGGTTAAAGTTCTATAAGATCTTAACCACCACAAATTACCTTTATGGTTGGCTACGGCCTTGGTATAGCTCTCCCTTATCTTATGCCCAGTCTGGGGGTCCTGGCTTCTTAGGGTATTGTTTATGGAACCTTAGTAGTACGCGCTTTTACCCTTTTAGGGATTTTTTAGGTTCCTAGGTTTTCTTATTATAGTATTTCCATTTAATATAGTATATTAAGCCATGCTTGTCTATTTATTTATTATGTATATTAAGAATCTTTTTAAATTCCTACTTGTCCGTGATATTACCGTTGTTATCCCTTTCGGCTATCCTGCCTATAATATTACAACATTCCTTTTTGTTAATATGTGCTTAACTAGAGATCTCTTTAGGGAACTAGAGGCGGACTTTTAAAGTATAGAAAGACTTATTAACATGGATATAGTCCGGGAGGTTAACTATGACTGCTCCTCTATAGGCAGCTAGGATGGGCTAGGGTCCGTCCTAGTTATTATTCTACTTCCTCTTAAGCTAGTTGGTCTTTATGTTTTTAAGGCTAACTATAACCATATTATCCTTTTTAAATATTATACCTTCGTCTTGTTTTATATTAGTGTTATCTTTATATTATCGCTGGGAGATATAAGCTAGGGCTTTAAGCTGGGTTAAGATGCGCTTAAAGCGGTTAGCAATAGTATTAGCTTATAGGTACTTCTTCTTTATATATATAGATAGGGCTGATAGCTAGGGGCCTACTGGTTTAACGCCTAGACGTGGGTTGTAGCTATAGTTGGTAAAGAATAGTAAGATTTCCGTGGTCTTATTAACCTAGTTATTTATGGTAAACTTGGTAAGGGGGAGCCAATCTACTTAGTCGTCTTAGGTGAATCTCACGAAGGCGCGTAGGTACTTATTTATTGCTGCATTAACAATCTCGGTTTGACTATCCGTTTTAGGGTGCTATACGGAGCTAGGGCTTAGGGTTACCTTTAGGCGCTAGTTTAGGCGACGCTAGAAGTTAGAAATAAATGAAGAGCCTCTATTAAAAATAATGGTATTTGGAGCGCCGTATAACTTATAGATAGTATAGATAAATGCTTTAACGAGCTCCTTAGTATCTAGGCTAGTAATAGGAATAAAGTGTCTTATCTTTATTAGGCGGTTAACAACGATAAAGATATGTCTATATGTTTTGCCGTTATAAAGGCACTTAGGTAGGTTGACGGCGTGGTTAATAGAGATATTGGTCTACGGGCGGACTGGTAGTTTTAGTAGTTTTAGGAAACCAGACGGTGCTAAGCATAGGGTCTTTATACGGAAGTAGAGAGCGCAGTCTTTTATAAAGGTAGCCATAAACTGTAAAATACCTAGCTACTAATATATTCAATTAAAGAGGTCTAGTGTCTTAACGCGGCCTAGGTAACCCGTAGGGCCCGAACTATGCGTGCGGTATATAACTTCTAGTTAGAGTTTATATAAATTAGGGATAAATACTCGATTCCTATAGTAGATTAGGCCGTTAATAATTAAATATTTAGATTTATTATAGCAGAGTAGCTTCCTAATCTGCTTAGGCTAACAGCATACTTTACAGTTTTCCTATTCGCGTAGTACAGCTAATATATTCCTAGCGAGTTTGTTTTCTTTATAGGCATTCTTAATAAGCTCCTTAAGGGGTTTTTTCTTAGGCTTTAGGTCTATTACTACAATAAAGTCTTTAATGCTCTAGTCTTAAGATTCGCTTAGTAGTTCTTCTAGGATAGTAGGGTTAACTTTCTTTAGTAGTAAAACAACGCGGTCTTGGTGTTATAGACGTTTATTATTAGCATTAGCAGGTATAACGCCTAGAAGGCGGCTAAGAGCGTCTAGGATTGTGGCTTTAGTGCTAGGCCTATAGGTAATAATAAAGTTAAATTAGGAAAGGAACTTAGCCTAACGGACTTAGCGATAGTTTAGTTGTTTCGTTATTATAAAAGTCTAGAGGTTTTTATAGTTTATAATAATTTCAAACAGCTGCTCAGTTCCTTATAGTTTGGGACACTATTCTTTTAGTGCCTTAACAATTACTAGGAGCTTCTTATTATATATTTTATAGTTATATTTAAGGGCTAAGTGCTTAGCAGAGAAGAATATAACTAGCTTAAGCTTATTACTTTTATTAGCTTAATAGAGCACTCTACCTAAAGCCTAGTTTGAGGCGTCTGTCTCTACTATAGTCTTCTTTGTGTAGTCGTAATACGCTAGGACCGGTGCTTTAGTAAACGCTGTTTTTAGGGTCTAGAATACCTATGCTTGATTAGGGCCCTATAACTAGCTAATACTCTTTTTTAGTAGCCTGGTTATGGGCTTAACTACCTTAGAATAGCCTTAAATAAATTATTGGTAGAAGTTCGCGAAGCTAAGAAATTGCTATAGTTCTTTAACTAATATCGGGTTCTTCTATTCCTATAAGGCCTGCACCTTCTTAGGGTCTATAGTTATGCTATTAGTTAAGATAATTAAGCTAAGGTATTTTGTTTTAGTAGTATAAAACTTAGACTTATTAATGTTGATCTAGAGTCTAGCATTACTAAGTCTCTAGATAATTTCATTTACGTATTTTATATACTTGGCGCGTGTTTTTAAGAAGATAAGGACATTATTAAGATACGTAGTATAGTAGTTGTTAAGGGCGTTATATAAAATATAGTTAATATAGTTTTGGAACATGGTGGGCGTGTTATAGAGACTAAATGGTGTAACTAGCATCTTATAGAGTCTAAACCGGGTAATGAATGCTATAAGCTACTTATAGCCTTTTGTGATCCGGATCTGGTTAAACGCAGCAATTATGTTAAGCTTAGTAAAGTACTTAGTATTATAGAGTGCGTTAAGTGTCTTATGGACTAGTAGTAGTGGGTATTGGTTCTTAATAGTAACTATATTTAGGCCTTGGTAGTTATAGTAGATTTATATACCACCGCTAAGTTTTGCTGTAAGGAGGAGTAGTATAGTGGCTAGTAAGGTTAATTCGCGGATAAAACCCTTATCTAGTATCTTATTAATCTACTTCTTTATATAGCTGAGTTTAGCGGGTAAGAGTGGTTTATTTTTATGGTATAGGGCCTACTTTCCTGGTATAATCTTAATTTTATGGTCCTATGGTTGGTAAGGGGGTAGCTTATCTGCGTTCTTAGGGAGGAAGTGTTTAATATATTTATAAAACTCTTTTGGTAAGCGTTGCAAAATATCCTTATAGGTTAATCCTAGTTTGCCTTTTAGGAATTTCTTAATATTAGTGTTAACTATCTTTTAGCATAGAAACTCAGACTTAGTTTTTAGGTTTATCTTAAGGAAGTTATAGAAATAAGGGGGTAGCGCTTTATAGGCTTCCTCTATTATATAGTTGCCTTCTATTAGCCGGCGGAAAGACCTTTTTAATAGGTTTAGTACTTCTATTAGGCCTATAAGTAGCTCCTTAAGTAGCTGTTAGTGTTCTTTTTATTTAACTAGTTCTACTAGCTCCGCTATATAGATCCTTATTACCTTTACGCCTTTTTATTTATAGAACTGGGTAAAATTAATAGTATAAGTGTATTTAATGTTGTCTAAGTTAGGGCGTGTCTAGTTCTCTAGTGCTATAGCTAGGCTGGCATGGCTTGGTTGGCCTAGGGGGGCGGAAATAAGGCGGCGGCCTTATATGGTACGCATAGGAGACGGGTGTAAGGTTAGGCGTTATAGGGGGGAGGTCTTAATTACTCTGGTTTTGGTCTTGGCTGTAACGCCCTTAGCTGTTATATGTGCAGTTATATATGTATATAGTAAATAACTTAAAGTTAGGTGTTTTATTGGCTGACCTGGGTTAAGCGGGTATATATAGGGGACTTATAGTTCTAGTAGTGTTTGTTTTTTTAGGAATAGGGCGGTAATCCAGTCTTCTAGAATCTCTGTTTTATTTACTGTATATATTAGCTTACTAGTGTTAGGTACCTCTTCTACTATTGGCTAATAGTATCTAAGCGTTGGCCGTGTAATGCGTCCGTGTAGTGCTACTTGGTTATAGTTAGGAATATACTATAGGAGATAGTTGTAGGTATAGTAATTGGAGTTAAACTTAAGCTCTAGAGTGGGGAAGTCTGGTTTTGGGTTATGCTTTTTAAGCTAGGGCATTTTAAGAATTATTGGTGTTGAGGGTAATAACTTTATGATGTAGAAGAGTATGGATTCTATATAGTGGCTAATTATTATTCTTGCTGTAAAGTAGTGGGTAATAAAGCTAGATAGAAGTCTATTAGTAAGGCGGAGTGGTTTTGGGACTAGGAGTCTTTTTATTATAATATTATGCTTTTTTATAAGCGAGTCTTCGTCTGCAAACGCTAGTACTATACTACTACTATTAATAAGGCTTACTGTTTTAATAAAAACTTGTAGGAGTAGGTTGCATAGTAAGGAGAGGTAGGTCTAAATAAGGATGGTATTCCTATTATTATTTGCTATTCTAAGGTTAAGTGGCAGCTAATTTAGAATAAGATCTAACTAATTTAGTAGTATAGATTTAATCCTTTTATCCTCCTCCTTATATAGTTTTAACCCTTAGATGCGACTTAGTCTAAGGGTTGGTCTTTTAATAACTAGATTATAGGGCTTGGCTAGTAACTGTGGTCTTAGCTAGTATATTCTAACGTATTGGTCTCCGATGGTGTATATATGCTAGGGGGTACTTCGCTGAGGACATAGCCGGTTTTACGGTTAGTAGTGGCACGGAGCACTTGTTTGTAGTTTATATATGGGACTATTGGCTAGGGCTGTATTGGGGAAGGGAATTGCGGGGGTGGGTCTTTATGTCTGAACCCACGTCCCCGTCTACGGTTATTGTTTTGGTTACTAATCCCTCTGCTAAAGAATCCGCTGTGGTTAGAAGGGGTTAGTGCGGTAGCATTAGAAGGGGATTTAGGTTTGTTTTAGGGTTATAAGCATCTTTCTAGTAGCTAGGTTAACTATATACTAGGCAGAGTCTGTTATCTATATAATATCTTTAGACGTTGTTAGGGAGGCTACTACTACCGCCGCCAAATTTAACGGCGTTAAGGTCTATTAGGTTATTCTATGGTACTAATGCTGAGGTGTTATTATTAGGTAGTATAGGTTAATAGCCGCTAGCGGTACTTAGCTTAGCGGTATTTAGCTTAGTGTGGTAGGCGTGGTTTTATAGGTTATAAGCAAATACGTCTATTTACTTACTCTAGCCCTTGTAGTTAGTATTATTAATTTTACGGCTAAGGGTGAGGGCTAAGTCCTTTATCTTAAATAAAATATTCTTTTTAAGTAGATCTACCTTTTATTTCTTGGTCTTATTTGTTTTTATTATTAACTTATTAAGCTTTGCTTTTTAGGACTAGTAATTACACTTACCTTAGCTTAAGGTGTCTAATTTATTCTTAGCCGCTTAGGTTGTATCTATAGTCTTATAGTGCTTCTTTATATACGTAAATATAGACTCTTGGCTAGAGAAGGCCTATTTGCTTAGGTTGTTTGGGTATATGCATAGTATATTAAGGCTATATTTAACATAGTTATAAGCCTTATCTATTAGCATGTCTAACATATAGAGGACTTTATCTATTGGGGTCTTAAAGCACTTTGTATCTTTATGGAAAACGCCTTAGATCTTTGTTTCCTATATTTTAAAATTTTCTTGTTTTTTAGTTGGCGATCCCTTGCCATTAAATAGGGTAGGGTCTTTTGTTTTACGCTTTTTTCTATAGGGCTTAGCTAGGGGAGGAGAGCTAGTAGCGGTGTTCTTATTGGTAATGGTTTGGGTAAGTATAGTAATCTAAGAGCTTAGGCTTTGTATAGTCTTAGTATATACCAAAGCTTGCTGTTTATATTACTTTATACATAGTTTAAGTGTCTTAAGGGAGTTAATTCTGTGTTAAGCTTCTTTAAGTTAGGACTTTATAGTCCGGCCTTTATTATAGACTATTTGGAGACCGCTCTTAATGCTAGTTAAAAGGGTTGTATATATAGAGAGGTGCTAAAATGTTCCTGCTATATTAAGGTCCTTGGGGTACTCCGGACCACTCTTAATTGCCTAGGTAATGTTAGTATAGGAGGTATTAAAGAGGCGGGCAAGCGCTTTGCGTGTATTTGCTGACGGGGTATTCTGGTCACCTATTTTAGGGGATCTAGGTAGGGTAATTAAAATCTATAAGGCTGGCTGTAATGCCGAGATTGTCTAGGATAATACTAAGATTGTTTAGGACTGTACTAAGATTGTCTAGGACTGTACTAAGATTATCTAGGACTATAGTACGGTATTGTTGGTCGCGCCTGGTCGCGATTATACTGGGAAAATAGAGATAGTGGACTGGGGAGAATAAAGATCGCGATGGGGCGCAAGAGGAGATACCATAAACTGTCACAGTGCTATAATGCTAATAGGCTGAATAACTACATTGTGGTATGAAGAGGAAAAGGAGGTAAAAGGGGGTATCGTATACAAATAGTAGGGGCAGCCGCCAAGGCGCTAGTGATGGGCTAGCCAATAGTAAGAAACAGTACAAGACAGTACGCGTTAGGACTATGCCGTGACAGTAAAGGTGTCGCTAAAAATACGGGCTTTAAAATAATAGCGGCCTATCTAGGTAAGAACTATACGGGTACTATTATAGAGGCCCTCTTTAGGATATAGGTTCCATAAAAGGATTATTAGAGTGCTAACCTTAAGGCAGAGCTGTATAGGAGAAAGCTCTATAGGGTTAAAGCTGACGATAGTTCTGGAAGAGTCCTCCATATGCGTTTTCCTGCTTACATAAGCAGATTCCCTTTGTTTCCATTTTGGTCCGTATCCTTAGCAATCACTTTGACACCGTAGACATAGGCCTATATAAGGGCCTATGTTCGTCGTAGATAGAACTAGATATACACTCATTTATTCGTTCCAATATCATCTAGTTTATCAAAAGCCCCATAAATGCTCTAGGGGGTAAGTATTTTTAGTATTTATAAAGTAAAAAATAGACTTAGGGCTATTAGGAGAGTAGAGAATAGTATTTATAAAGTAAAAAACAGACTTAGGGCTATTAGGAGAGTAGAGAATAGTATTATTAATAGTAGCAATGGTGTTGTTATAGATAGTTAAAATAGCACGGCCGTAAAATATATAGAGATTAGTATATACCTACTGTAAAAGAGTAGAAGGGTAAAAAAAGTTTTTAAAAAAGGCTATAGACTGGTAAACTAGGCGATACTAGTAACGTAGGTAATAGGGTTATAACGGTCGACATAGTTATAACGGTCGGCAACTACTGCCTTCCTCCTTGGGCTTATGGTTTAGAACATTAAAATACTGCCCCAGAGCTCCGTGCAGAGCTCCGTGCACGCCTCCCCCTAAGCTTTGTTCGGTAGAGGTCTTGCAAAGCCCCACGGCTCTAGGCAGACGCAGAGCTTGCAACTCCATTAGGGCCTCCATAACGGCTTGCAGAGGCGTGAAAGATAGATATATCGCATAACGTAGGTAATAGAGTTATGACGGTCGGCATAGTTATAAGGGTTCCTCTATGCGTAGTTTTGATTTTCCAAACCGTCATAACCCTATCACCTACGGTAGGTAATTAGATATGGCTAGTAAGAGTAGGGTTATAAGAAAGACTATGGACTTAGGTAATAAAGCGTTAATTTAGCTCGCCTTTTAAAACGCGTATATTTCTATATAGTAATAGAATATAGAAGGAAGGCTATAAAAAGGACTGCTATAAGTAGGTCGCAATAATATTAGCACGGGTTTCCTATTTTATAACAGCTAGAATCTAAGTAAAATTACCGCCTAAAATAATGGGAACCCTATTAAAAAAAGCCTAAGTATTAAAACGGACGTCTATAAGTATATAGTATATAGCTTTAAAGTAGTAATAGTGCTATATTAGTACTTTATCCTAAATTATAAGGGTAGTAGAGTATAGTAACTATGCTAGCTAGGAGTCTTTAGGCACGCTGTATATAGATTCCTTATATAGATTAATAGGAATGCAAAAATAGGAGTAGGTAGTTTGGCTGCTAAGTAGTAAAAGGGTAGCTATACTAGAAGAGGTAATATAAAGAATAATACGGCCGTGGGAGCGGTAGTAGTAGCAGATATAGCGGTAAAGAAAGGTTTTACTAGTGCCTATAGGGCCCTATAGGAAAAAAATAGGCGGTTTACTAGGTCTATATATATAGCGGTAGTAACTATAGTAAAGTAAACAGCCTAGTTAGAATTTAGCTAAGACTATAGCTTTATAAAAAGGCGGCCTTCCTTAATAGTGCTGTAATTAAGCTTTACGGCAATAAGCGGGTTACTATTTATAAGGTCCTAGCGGTGCTATAGTAAAGGTAGAAAGTAATTTATAAGAGTTTTGCTATAGTCTATAAGTACCTATTAGATAAGATATAGGCCGTAATCCAGATATATATTATTAATGCTACTTGGAAAATTAGGCCAACGCTCTAATATATAAGGGAGATTGTTATAGAGAGATGGCTTAAATTTCGCCTAAAGGGCAGAAGGGTTACTTATAGAACTGTAGACTAAGGCAGTTATAAAAAAAGACCGTAGCTAGGCGCTAGTAGTAAATATAGATGCTTTCTATAGGTAGTTAACCTACTTATAGTCGTTATTAAGGAGCCCTAAAGCTATATAGGCGGCTTAAAAGGTTAGGTAGATAGTGCTAGTAATAGTATAGAGGTGCTTAAAAGAGGTAGCGCTAGGAATAATAATAAGTAGCAGCTGTAAATAATACTATTTACTAGTAGTGGGGCTACAGTAATATATATAGCTAATAATAGTATCCTTTAGGCAGATATGGCGCTACTATTAGCGTCTTTTTACTATAAAGGTATATCTATAAGGGAAGTCCTAGTAAAGCATAGCATAACTATTTATATTTTTGGTATTATACTAAAACTAAACAGTTAAAGTTAAATAGGCTATCTTAAGACGCTATTATAGGTCCTTTATAGACTTATCTAGTAAAAAATAAATAGGCTACTAGTTAGAAAGGTATACGACAAGTTGCATTATAGGGGGGTATTTCTTATAAACTAAAAACTCAGATAGCCGCTAGATAGCCTCTGTAGGGCCAATACATCTACTATAAAGGTACCTACTAATTTTGTTATTATTATCTCAGAGCTATATAGTTATTTGGTTGGTTCCCTTGTAAATATACTTATAAATATACTTTACGGCCTATACGGAGGCATAGACCTTAATATTAATATAAGCTTTATACTTTGCGCTAAGATAGGGATTATACAGTATAACCTAGCAATTATTAAAATTTATAGTAGTACTATTACTACCCGGTATACGGATAGGCTATAACTATAAATTATTGCGGTGGTGATATTAAGGGTACCTATTATTATATATAGCTATTATGGGGCAGAATGGCTTTAGAAATTACTTTAAGTAGGTTGGCGGACAGCCTAGAGCACTAGAGACTATATAGGATGCGTTTAGGTTATTAGCACCATAGGGCCTATAGATTATTATAAGCCGTCTAGTAGGGTTATCTTAAGGCCGTAGGAGCTTTGCGGATATATAATAGTTAATAACTATAGGATTTATTAATAAATTATAGTTCTGCGGATATAAAAAGAAAAAATAGTAGAGATATGGTAGGCACCGTTTTTAATATTTAATGGTTTAAACACAGCTAAGGAATTTACTAAAAATCTGCTTTTTCTTAAGGTTATTAAGAAGGTGAATAACCTTTATACGGAAGATATGGGCAACTAAATTAGGGCGGTTATTAGAAGTTTAGTAAGGTAAAAGCTTATAAATAATTTTATCCTACTATGGATTACGGAGGTGCGTTTCAAAAGTCTTTGCCGCCCCTTATTAGGCGGTCTTATGGGCGGTGGCTGCCTAAAGGTTGGTAGGGCAACGGGCTAGAAGCCGCCCAATGGCGCCTAAGGGCCCCCAGAACCGGCTTGTAATGCGCCCAATTTTCGGCTACATGCGGGCTCTTTAGGCTCAACCCAGGCAGGGCCGGCAAAGACTTTTGAAACGCACCTCCGTAGCCATAAAAGTAATAAATAGGCTTAGACGACTATAACAGCGGACTATAGCTATAGAATCTTAATAGTACTAGCTAATAAAGCGGGCACTACTAAGGTAGTTTAAAGAAAGAATAACGCGGCGGCTAATAGAATTAGAGTTAATATCTCTACGGGAGATAGCATTTATAATACTATTATATAGGTCCGCATAGAGATTAGGCTAGTAGAAATAGATCTAGTTAAGCTTATTTTAGTTATATAGGGCCTAGGCGTTAATAATATACTGCTAAAATAGGCGCTAAAAGGCGAACGGCACTAATTTAGAGCTATTATAGACGTAGAGATAAAACTAAAAGTAAGCTTACTAGGGAAGATAGTTATACTAATAGGTATAGAAATTGCTATAAAGCTATATACCCTAGTGCTAGCTAGGGTCGCCGTAAGGGAAGAGTAGTATATAGTATAGCGGTATATAGGCGGCGTTAAGCTAATACAGTAGTAACGCAGGGGCTTACTAGGCGGCCTATAGTTCGCGAAAGAATAATATTACAAAAGCTAGAATTTTTATACTTTTTAGAAATAACAACTGCAACCTTATTAGCTATAAGTAGATTTTTATAGCGCCAATTAGCCCTCCCTTTAAAAATTAGCTTTATTTATAGGTTAAAAAAATCTATAATAGAGTAGATATAGTTTACGCCTAAAGCTATTTAGTAGTAGTTTAATATAAGGTAATAAAAGAATTGCTAATCTTATATAGCATATTAGTAAGACGTCGTAAAACCTCTGCATTAAGCTACGGATTGGTCTATAGATAGATATTAGTAACGTAGGCGGGATTATAAAAGTAAAGCTAAGTATATTAAGGTGTAACTCTAGAGGGAGCTTTTATAGGCCTAGTAAGGTAGGATAGTTTGCTATAAATCTAGAAATAGTTAATACTGGCCGAAGTAGCGCTACGGTTAGTAATAGTATAGTTAACGGAGGTAAAAGCTAAAGCTATATTATACTAACGGAGCTAGTCCTAAAATGTACGGGCGAAGGGTTCCTAGGACTATAGTAGGGCCTATAAATACTACGGCGGGAGTCTAAATAAAGGTAGGATAATATTACCTTGCTTATAGCAGGTCTTAAAGCAAGGCTATTTAATCTATATAGAATTAATTCGTTTATCTATTTAGTGCAAAGCTTCGCAGTAATTGCAGGCTATATTTATAGGCCTAATATCTAACTGGTCCGTAATAGGGCGGACGGTAGTAGGTTATAGCTGGATTAATACAGGCGGTATAAGGAGGTGGAAAGTAGAGGGAGAAGCGGCGGTCGTCACAGCGGCGGTCGTAGTGGTAGTTGTAGTTTGGTTTATAGCCTGCGGAAGGTCCGCTAAAGATTATTGGTACCGTCTATTTCTTTTCTCCTATATATATAGAGAGGGTTAGAAAGGTATTAACTTAAAACAAGAGTAATAAAAAAAGGATTAACCTTGTAAGATTTATAGGTCTTATATAGAGCTTTAAGACAGTTTGTTGTAAACTTAGCGGAAGAGCAATAGTGCTTATAAGTAGTATAAAATATATAATTAGAAGCCATTTAGACGGTAAGTAGGGAGTAGTAACTGAGGCGGTAAATATATAGAAGGTAGAGAGTAGTAAGAAGATACAGAGTAGTAAAGGGTTAGATTCAAAATTTAATAGGGTAGCACGTAACCCCGATAAATTTTCGACTAATCTAAAACCGCCAAGGCCCTTCAAACAGTATAATATAGATCACAGGCTTTTCTTACCCTATATCACTTTTTTACTTTATAATGTTTATGCCAGAAGCTAAGATTTATGTAGAGGGAATATAGTGATTATAACGTCACCTATGTTAAATTAGATTACTGGTCCGCATTCACAACAGTTTTGGCAATGGCACAGCCCTACCCTCTACATATCTTTCGTCATATACAGTGATGTTAACGGTTAGGTTAGGTTTTAAAAATGAGGCCAAAACCAATCCAAAATACAACTTTGAGGTTTGAACCGGTTACAGAACCGGCCAAACCAGATTAACCAGATAACACGTCTTGAAAGTGTTTATTTACGTGTTTTAGCGTGTTTTTTTTGGCCTTGGCAGATGCTAGCCCTATTTAGGTTGTAGCGCTTGTCCCCATAGGGTTAAGGCTTAGTAGGGGCTTATGAGAGGCTTATGCAGAGGCTCGTTTTTATATTATAGCCAGAGCTATCTGGTTTTACTGGATAACCGGTTTATCAGAATACCTAATAACCAATCTGAATTGAGCCAGTGAAATCGACGAACCGGTCACTATTAAGATTTTGGTTAAACCAAACCAATCCAAAGAGTAACCTAACCATTGACATCACTGGTCATATATGCTTTACTTTTCTCATCCAACTTCATCCAACCGAACTTCGGATTTTCAGTACACCAATTTGCTCAAAAATATAGAAAGTCTATTCCTCCTATAAATAACGCCTTCCAATACAATGGCCTTCCCGGTTCTTCTCATATCCCAATTCAGCCCATCCGCAAATCTCATTAACAGAAGTCGCAAAAATGCCGCTTCTCTTGAAAGCTCTTCCTGTCACCGCTACGGCGATAGTTGTGCTAGGAGATAGCCTAGTACATGTCTTCGTAGAAGCACTCGCCACTCTAGAACTTAAGGAAAAGCCAGGGGATGACACGCTCCATGAGACAAGCCTACTATCACCAAATTCTCAGAAGTCTATGGATACCTGGTGCCTTCATAAGAACCGGGAATATGTCATCGAGCCAGCAATAAAGGCAGTATTTGCTATTGTTAAGCTTAAAATGCCTAAACCTGAAACAGGGTTGCGGAAAATCGAATTTTCCGCGATACGGATCAACGATCCACGATCCACGATCGATATGATATCTCGATCGTATCAAAGTATCGTGATATTCCTTGGCATTCCCCATCAAATTTTCTCTTATCGAATTTACTACTTTTCTACTGCAATATCGTACAAAACATGGCTTCAGAAGCGGATTTATCTCTTCTTAAAAATACTCCTAGCTTAATTAAGAGCTCTAGCATATAACAAGCCCAGCTTCGATCTCCAGTCCATGAATTTACTCGCCCACTGTATGAAAATAAGCTAATACACGATAAAAAGAACCGAAGGCTTATATACTGCAATTAGTGCGAAAGTTACTTAGCAATATTAACTATAAATATAAAAGGACACCTTGCAAAAGACCACGCAATCTCTATTAATTTAAAATAGCCTCGTATAAAGGAGCAAGCACTTATAAAGCTTTAGGAACTTTGGGCATAAACAGCATTAGAATTTAAGACAGACGAAGTTAATTCTATAATCCTTATAAAGGTTCTAAATAAGGAAGTTATCTAGCAAGCTCTTATTAACTTGGTTATTGTATGAAACCTTCTATTCCGAATTATAGAGTGGGAAGAATTATATGTCTTCTGTTAGGCTCTTAACCCAAAGTCGTCCGATTTAATAATAACAGCACACTTAGAAATTTCTTAGATGATTACCTATTCTTTCTAGTTATAGAAAGATATTATACAAAGACGAGTTTAATTAGCGTTAATAAGTATTTATATTTCTATTAATATCTAGACGTCCCTAAATAACTACCTTCTTCTTACAGTCTGCGCCTACTTTATTAATAGCCAAGAAAACCGGATAAAAGCTCTTCTTGCCCTTTGTACGGTATTTAGTTATAGTAGAGCTGAATAATAGAATACTCTTCTCCTAGTCTTAGAGGAGTATAGGATCGTACAAAAGCTTAGAGCTATTATTATAGATAATTCTATAATAAATAATACCCTCTATTGTACAATCCATAAGTATCTTGCCGACAATAAGAATATTACCTGGGATCCTATCTAATAACGTATCCGCTGCTAGGGGTATACTATTAATCTTACCATCTAGGCCTTCCTCTTTAAAGATACTCTTAAACTTAAGGCTATTAAGTTATATAAAAGGAATAACGTAAGCAGAAAGAAGCGAAGTTATAAAGAAGAGATTAAATAGAAACAGGCTTTCTAAGCAATAGGCCTACTTAGCAAGCTTTATAATATTATAGTATACTTCCATGCCTTAGTAAGTTGTACGAAGGAGTTTAAGACTTTAGTTAGGAGGCGAGTTCTACTTAATAATTATATAAGATGGAATAGCTAGTACTAAATGCTAAGCGTTTTACTTAAGCACGGGTTAGGAATTAATAACTATATTAAGAGCAACTTTAATACGCTTAAGGAGGATTATATCTCGCCGCAAGACTGGAAGCTTCTTTGTACGACTTATATTACGGACGCTTTAAGTACGATGTTACAACTACTTGGAGAGGAGTCGCAGGAAGCTAGTTGGTTAATATAGGCATAGTCTAGGATGGATCCAGTGGAACTATATAACAAGGAATAGTAAGCGAGTTATATAATGTTATATATAGTGTACAAAGTATACGCGGTGTACGCTATATATAATACGTATAACACGTACCTCACGTACAAGAGAGGATTTCTTAGGAGTATAGTTATATATTTAAAGAACCTTAGTCCCTACCATAGATAGTTCTCTCCTTATAGTGAATCTTAGAATATAATTAGAGTTAATCTATTAGGCAACTACTCCACTAGTTATTATTATATTGTTATTTTATTTTTACCTATATACCCAGCCTAATAATAGAACCCACTATAGTTCCTGCTATAAGGTTCTATTACACATTTACTACTAAGGTTACGGTATTAAACAAGATCAAATAATATGCCACTAAGAGCAGCACCAGTTATAATGGCGTTAGCAACAGCCACAACCTCAGGGCTAGGTGATACTAGTATAAATAAGGGGGATTCTTAAGTGGTTACACAAGGTTAGTTATAGGAAATGGTTAATTACTTATAAGATAATAATAGGATACTTAAAGAACGTATTAATGGAATTAGAGTAGTAAAGATTAAGTTACCTTTAATTAAATAATTTTTAGGAGAGAAGTTGAAGCTTAAGGGATTTCTTATATAGATGCACTTTAAGGTAGTATAGAAAGGAGCAAAGTTAGCAACATCGTTAGATTAAGTAGCCTATATAGGATTATTCCTAACAGGGAGGGTACTTAAATGGTTTAAGCTATATCTTACAGAAATATAGGCTAATGGCATAATAACTACTAACTAGGATGTATGGTATATATTTACCAGTTAAAATGGGTTCATAGAGCAATTAACGCAAATATTTAGAGACCTAGAGGCCATAACCACAGTAGAACAAAAGCTTTAGAACTTAGTACAACGCACTTTAGCAATTAAGTATATAATATAGTTTCAAACACTAGCCACATAGGTTAAGTGGAATAATAGGGCGCTTATAGTATAGTATAAACAGAGACTTAAGGCTAAAGTCCAGGACGCAATTATTCTAATAAAAGATACAGATACTTTAAGAGAGTTAATAGATTAGTTAATAAAGATTAATAATAGGATCTACTAAAGGGAACAAGCTAAGAGAGGGCAAGACAGAGTTCCATAGTTATATAAGGCATAGAGTACGCAACAACAGACATAGAGTTAAAAACTATAGAATGGCGCAGAGCTAATAGACCTAAGCGGTACCAAAGAAACCCAAAAATAGGAAAAGAAACTATAGAAATCTAAAGGTTAAGGATTAAGTAATTAAAGGACCTAGGAGCAAAGGCTAAACCAAGAATCTTAGCAGTAAAAGACGTTTAGGCGGACTCCATAGCAAGAAAAATAGTTTAAAGATAGGGCTTGCATAAATTACAGAAAATAGGGTCATTTCGCCAGAGACTATAGAGGTGGTTAGAGTAACCATATAGTAAAGAGAACTAGGCCAGTAGACGGCACATACATATAAAGGGACGATAGTGCACTATAAGGAATAAAAGAATATTTAATTAATAGTTTTGTGTATTGTTACAATAACGTATACTAAATTTATAAGGACGCTAAGTACGGCGTAAGCTATTAGCTATAGAAGCTATTATTATCTAAGTTTAGAGGAACCAATAAACCAACTTATAGATTAGACATTAAAGATAATAAATTTAATAAAGGCAAAGCATTTACTAATAATAAGGTAATAAAGGCAGCTTACTAGGAGTATGCAAACCTTAAAGAAGTTAAAATAGAAGTAGAGACTAAAACCGTTACAGAACAAGGTTTAGTAATGGGTATTATAACACCATTAGATACAATTTCCATCGCTTTATAAGATAATAGGAGCAATATTTAGAAGAAACTAAGTAAGTAAATAACTACTAGTGCTAGCTTATTACTTAATAAAGGTAAAAGGCCACAGGCTTAAGATTCTTAAGAAGAGATAAGAGAAGCTTAAGATTCTTAAAGTAAGATAAGATATACCTAAGGACCCATAACAGACGAAAACTAATAGGAAAGGGTAGTAACTTAGTTTAGTAACAAACAAATAAGTATAGGACGCAAGTTTAAGAACTATGAGTTCAGAAAACAAATAAAAACATCAGTAATCCTAGATAAATATAGTATTTAGCCTAAAGATTAAATAGTTAATACCAGAATTAAAAAGTAAAATAACTACAAAGATCTAGCTACAAGACGCAGAAAACAAGAAACTATAGATAAGTTTAGAATAAGAACCATTATATAGCAAAAGTAAAAGCTAGATAAGAAGTCAGCTATACTAGGTTATATAAGGGACAGAGCACCCATATAAAAAGTTACTAATAGGCCAAGTGCAGGGACACCAAGGGCAAAGTGGTTAGATAAACTAGAATAAGAAAAGGATCTAGATATTCTAACCAGGTTTAAAAAAAGACATACTAAAGGATATTACAATATAGTAATAACAAGGTACTTTCTAACAGATAAACCATACACACTAAACCAGTTATACGGAAAGTGGTATAGGCAACGACACAGTAACAAATAGGAAGACTTTTATATATAGCTAGATAAAAAAGTTGTCTAAGACTAACCCATTACAGAGAAACGCATAAGTTATATTAAAGGAGTATTAATTATAATGTTAAGGAACCTAGAAGAAGGATCTAGGGACTAGAGAAGTAAGCAATAAATCTTAGTACCTATAGCAGAAATACTAGTGGTTAGGTTAACTAGGTATAGATTTAAACTTAAGGACAAAAACAAACTAAGAGTTAACCCAAAATATATAGCGTATTATACACTATTGTGGATAGCTTGTATAGATAATATATACAACATACATAAAGCACCTAAAGATAAGAACCAGAAGTACCTAGTAAGGATATATTAGGCACTAGAGGAAAAGCGGTTTAGAAACGCTAAGTATATACATAGTTAGCACCTAGTAGAAGTATAAGATTAAGAAGACTTAACACTTTAACTAAAAAGATTCCTTATAGAAGAATACCTAGATGGACAATAGTAGTAAAAATACCCAGAGAACACTTATCTATAGCATATAAAGGAAAAGAAATAAACTAAGTATTAGCTAAAGTTAGACTAAGTACAAGCAGAATTAAGCAGCTAATAGTTAGGAAAAGAGAAGGCGTATAAAACTAGAGGGAACTAGTATTAGAGCCTTAGACCCTTAAAGGAATTTAAGGTTAATACCTAAATTTAAAAGCTAAGTGGCAAGATTAGCAGTTTAAAGCGTTGGTAGATAGTAGAGTAACTAAAAACCACATATCACCAAAGGCAGTGGAAAGGATAGGGTTACTATATAGATAGAAGAAATACCTATATCCACTTATAATAATTTTAGGAGATCAGATAGCCTATAGAGGAAGCATTATTAATCTTAAAATAGAACCTATTTAGATAACTATTAAAGGGAGACTAGTTAGAATATCCTTTAATATCCTACTATTAGGATAGAATAAGGCGATACTAGGAATGCTTTAGTTACAGGAGTACAATCTAAAGATTAATTAGGTTATAGGTTAGGTCAATATTAAGAATACATAACAGCGCAAAGTATAATAGTAAACTAAGTTAGTATAGTACCAAGTTAGAGCAATATATAAAGAGACTAAGCGAGGCTTAAGTTATATACCAAAGAGATACCACAAGTATAGTAAAAAGTTATAGTTACTAGAAAGTAAGAAGCTGGTAGAGCATACAACTTAGGACCATAAGATAGAATTAAAAGAGGGAATAAATCCAAAGTTCTTTCCAATTTATAAGCTTACTAAAATAGAGTTAGTAGCGCTTAAGGAGTTTATTTAGGAGAACTTATAAAAGGGATATATTAGACCATTACAGTTATTAGCAGAATATCCAGTATTATTTATCCTAAAGAAAAACGGAAAACTCAGGATGTGTATAGACTATAGACAGTTAAACAGCATTACTAGGAAGGATAGATATCCTTTACCCTTAATTAGCAAAATCTAAGACAGGATAGGTAACGCAAAGGTCTTTACAAAGATAGATCTAAGATGGGCGTACTATTAGATTAGGATTAAGGAAGGCGACAAGTAGAAGGCAGCCTTTAGGTTAAAGAAAAAACTATATAAGCTATTAGTTATACAATTCGGACTTATAAACGCACTAGTAACGTTCTAGAAGCGAATTAATAGTGTATTAGGAGAACACCTAGATAAATTTATTATAGTATACCTTAACAACATTATCATCTACTTAGAGAGTGAGGAAGAGTATAGAGAACATATTAAGTAGGTCTTAAAGAGACTACAAGAAGAACAGATACTAGTAGCAATTAAGAAATACAAGTTCTTCACTAAAAAGACTAATTTTATTAGATTTATTATTAAACTAGGCTAACTTAGTATAGATCTAAAGAAGATCAAGACTATAGTAAATTGGCAGGAACTAGAGAACGTTATATAGTTAAGATCGTTCCTAGGGTTTTGCAATTACTATAGAAGGTTTATAGCGCAATAGTTACAGGATATTAAGCTATTTACGCAGTTAACAAAGAAAGAAGAACTATAGGTATAGAGAAAGAAGCAATAAGAACTATTTAAAAAAATTAAAGAGTTATTTACCTAGGAGCCAGTTCTTAAGATCTATTAACTAGGTCTAAAGACAATTGTAGAAATAGATATATTAGACTTTACACTAGGGGCGTACTTCCTATAGAAACATTAAGACGGATGGCACCTAGTAGCATACTATAGTCAAAAGATAACACTACTAGAGTTAAACTATAACATCTACAACAAGGAGTTGTTAGGTATAGTTATAGCACTTAAGGAATAGAAAGCATTCTTACAAGGCACAGAGAAACCATTTATGGTTAAGACAGACTATAAGAACCTTATAGGATTCCTAATAACAAAGAAACTTAACCAAAGATAGGTTAGATAGGCGGAAATGCTTACAGAATACTATTTTGAAATTCAGTATACCAAGGGTATAGATAATGCACAAGCAGACGCTCTAAGTAGAAAGGCTGAACTATAAAGTAATAAAAAGTTATCGGGAGCTTTATTGCGAAAGAATTAAGATGGATTAATTAGGTATAATTATCTAAAGATTACAGCAACCAAGGAAAGTTAAATCCATAAATTACTAGAGAGTAATTAGACATAGAAAATCCAAGAAGTATAGGCAGAGGATCTAGACTCAAAGTAATACAAAAACAGAGAAGTAACGTATATGCCTAAGTCTATTACAGAAGAGTTTATTAAGGAATTCTATAAGGGAATAACACAAGAACATAATAGAGCTATAGGCTTAGTATTAAGACTTTAAGAGGAATACATTGTTTAAGGAATCTAGGGACTAGTAAAATAAGTTATAAAGGAATATCTAAATTGCTAAAGGAACAAACTAACAAGGTATAAGCTGTATAGAGGGCTATAACCTGTTAAGACACCAGGAAGACTATAGGAAGTTATATTATAGGACTTTATTATTAAGTTACCAAAGTTAAGAGATCCTATTATAGGACAAGATTATAACGCGATTT
>Ga0307507_10000745_pt1 | contig 71759 bp, 16 predicted proteins | sample 7_EM_MG_FD_207223 | JGI IMG/M metagenome (GOLD analysis project Ga0307507, IMG submission 207223) | Populus trichocarpa ectomycorrhiza microbial communities from riparian zone in the Pacific Northwest, United States - 7_EM | ecosystem: Host-associated > Plants > Roots > Unclassified | place... | reverse complement strand
GCCCCCCCCCCCCCCCCCCCCCCCCCCCCCCCCCCCCCCCCCCCCCCGCCCCCCCCCCCCCCCCCCCCCCCCCCCCAAGGCGTATATAGTAATAGTCTATAGGAAATAGTATATAGGGGATAGTTAAGATATGGAATATAAAGCATACGGCAATTAATTGGTAAGGCCTAGCTAGGATATAGTAAACCCTAGTTTTAAATAAGCTAAGGAAGAAAGCAGTAGATCCTAAGGAGTTTAAATGTCTAAAGAGGGCGGTATAGGACGTAGCCGTAGGCCTATAGGGCCGCTACTATATACAGACATAGCAAATTAGGGTTTTTTATCCTACTAGGGTTGCTTATAGGGTTTTTCCTCCCCTAACATATTAGGGGTTTTCTTTCTATAAATTTATAAGTTTCCCCTATATACGGAGTAGTCTGCATAGGCCGTATAGGATCCGTATTAGACGTTAAGCAATAAATCATTATTATTATTATTTTAATAAGTATAAGTATATTATTTGGCTAGATAATCTTTTTACAAGTATTAAGCTACTTAATTAGCTTCGACAGAAAGAAATTAGAGCTATAGAAATAGTATAAACAACTAAACTAAGGCGTAAGGTAGTAGATAAATAGGGGAAGACTCTATAACGCCTACCAAGCAATTATAAAGGGAGGGTCCTAAGTAAATTAATCGGTCGCTCGCAGACCTTAAGCTGGTGCATTTAGGCCAAATTAAATAGGGGAAATTATATTGAAGACTGTCTAAAGACGGCTCCATTATAGAATTTACTTAGAAGGACGCCAACGTTATACTTTTTATAAGTACAGTTAATTCTAGTAAGTTTACTACCTAAAAATAAGGCTCTGCGAGCTCTAACGTTATCCATTACCAAGTAGAGTTAAGGTTTAACGAACTTAACAACGCCCTGCTACTACTATATCTGGCGCCCACTAAATGCGAAAAGTTTTTGGCGACTAAGCTATAAAGAAACTCCCAATCCCGTAGTTCGTCGACATATATAACCACTTTATAGGCGGCGTTAATAAAGCCAACTAATTAAAGTCTTATTTTAACACGCATAGGACGCATTTAAAGTCCTAAAAACCTCTCTACCACTTCCTCCTTAATACTACTATTATTAATTTCTATAAGCTCTCTAGTAAATTAATACCTGGCTATTAGCTAAAACACAGCACCCATAAAGCTTTCCGCGAGGAGCTTATTAAGGCCTTATTTAATAGTAGCAAACGTTTTACTAATCCCCCTGGTCTCGTCGCTATAATAGAGGCAAAGGGTATATATAAGGCGCCAGCAAAGGATTACGGACAGGGCCTTATTTGACTATTTCCTAAGAAGCTAAGCTGTGCAGCTTATATAGTTATAGGCAGAGGGTCCATAAAGGAAGAACTTAAAAGGAAACCCCTTATAGAACTTTCGGTAAATACAACACGGAAAGCTCGCAATAGTAAGAAATGGGTAAGACAACGTCGTCCTCCAAGAATACAATTTGGGTGTACTCTATATAATATACCGCTCTGTAAAGAAGGGCCTTGCTAGTAGAAACACCTCAACTTAATCTAATTATAATTAACCCAATAATACAGCTTATTTAAGATTTATTATAATAATTTAGGGCCTTATTAATTAATAGAATCTAAACTTTAAGTTTACTAAAAATCTATTTAATCTAGAGCCTCTAGTTAGCTTATCTACTTAAATGCCTATCTTAACAGCGCATGGGATATAGCGCAAAGATTTGACTTTAAGCTTTTAAATCTTTTAAATAGCAGCTAAAGCAAAAGGCTAATGCTAGAAAGGTTATATAAAATTTTAGGGTAATTATAGTAGCTAAAGGTTACTTATTAGGAAGAAAAAAAAGGAAGATAGGTAATAAATAAAAGCATATAAATAAGTATAAAAAGAAGGCTAAAATACTAATATCAAAGCCTAAAACTTCTAATAATTTTAAGGATAAATATAGCGAATAGAATAAAGTGCGTAAGTAGTAAAAAGACATATAATTATTAATATAGCGGTGTTATATAATTAATTTTTTTAAACCCTGGCGATTAAGGTATCCTGGCAATTAGAATGTCCACCACCCAGCCGTTTAGGCCGGGTGGTTAAGGCGCAGCTATGACGGCCACGGATATTGTCCAAAAGTCAGATTTGGCTTTAATTATATGCATTTAAGCGAACCAATAGTAAAAGATTGCTTAGAAGTCAAGATATATAGGTTTTTTAAGTGGTCCAAAATGATCTAAATTCTATTAGGGTGTCTTTATTTAATTTAACTAATTAATGTAATTTGAATTTTTCTCTATTTGCTAGCTATATGTTTAAACGACTAATGTCTAGGATACCTCCCTAGGAGGTTTTAATTTAATTTGATTTAGCAACGGGCCGATATTAAGGCTCTATTTCGATTTGATTAATTAGTTGATTAAATTGTTTTAGTGTCCGTTTTTAATCAAATGCTTCTTCACGCGTCGCCCAACACAATGGTTTTAGTCTTATAGTTACTCTTTATCCCCATTGTAGGAGAAGATCATTAATTGCAGGTTAATATCCGCGGGCGTTAGAGCCTAATCTCGCACTATTTGTATTTTAAGCAAGCTTATACTTTTAACTTCTTACTCTAGCTTCTTGCTATAGCTTAGACGCCACTTTGGGTCACTACGCTGTAGTAAAGTAGGTCGTTCAGTATCGATTTTAAAAGTAATTACAAGTATATTAAGAGTAGTACCCAGACACGAGCTATTTGTCGCTACAGAGGTAGAGAAAAGATTAATCAATAAATGTAAAGATTAGATATGGTATGGTATGTAAACTAGGCTTATAACTATTAAACTAGAAATAATAATTATTCATTGCTTAACGTCCGATTTGGATCCCTACTGGGCCCATGCGGACTACTCCTTATTTACATATGGGGAGAAAACTCTACTTAAGAAAACCCCGTGATCCATCTCCCCGCCTTTAGGACTTGCTTACTTAGCACCTACGAGTCGCCTGTGGTGCTCTACTACCTTACTTTTTAACCTCCTTGGGAACCACTGCTGCCGTAACAAGCCTACGGACGCGCTAGTATCGCAAACTTAACTCTGCTACTGTAGAGTCATTAGGGGGCGCCTAATACTCGCCCCTTTGCTTTCTATTGCTATTTCCTTTATAACCCGGAACTGGTCTAGTACATTTTAGCTAATAAGCCACTGGGTAACCGCCTTAAGACCCTTTTATGTTAAGAGTAGTGTATTATAGTTCTCTGTGCTAGCTGCTAAGAGCATTGCTTCTTAGTTAGTGCGTAAGGGGCATAGCAGTATTACGTGTTTTGGTGTCTGTCTTGGCCAGCCATATTCACATCTTAGGCTACCTACTAGGACACCCACCTAATAGAGCCCATCTTTTAGTCCTATTATTTCTATTCTTAAGAGTGTTGCCATTATATTTTCTGCCTTTATTAGGCCTTCTTAGAGCCCTTAGGTGTTTACCTCCCATAGCGTTAACCATGCTACGGCTTAGGTTCCTCTTGCCTAAGACAGCCTCTATACCTTTAAACTAGAAATATAGGTTAGGAAAGAAGGACTAGGGTTATAAACAATTAGCCACAATTAGCTATAGTCCAATTATCGTAATTACGAGATTCTGGTTAGCAATTATAATCTAATTAACAATTATAGCACGTAACAACAGATTCCTTAGTACCTTATATAATTAAGCCTATTAAAGAGATATTTCTATTTCTAGAATTATTATTATATAAGGAAATAAAGGTAAACTAGACTCTAGATAACTACTTATTTAAAACCCCGCTTTTATACTAGTTTTTTTTTAATATTCGATTCTCTTAAGGCTGTTTATTCCTGTCTTTATTCTTTCCTAGCTTATTATATAACAGCTACCTTAAAAACCCTTCTCTAGATTATTACTTATAGCTAGAATAAAGAGGATATTTATAGCAGGAATTAAAAGCCTCGGCTATTATTTTTTTATAGCTCTTAAGCCCACTAATAAAGAGCTAGGCCCTATATTTCGTATAGGGCTTTATAACAGTATCCTTATACTTTTTAAGGCTTTACAGTTAAACAATTCTTTCTTTAAGATTGTTTATAATGAGATTAAACTCATCTAGCTCTTTTTCCCTTATTTAGTACTATAAAGGCCTCTTGTACGATATAGTATAAAAGGGATATAAATCTCGGAATTACTTCTAGAGCTACTTTAACTTTTAAAGCGTAGGTTTCTATTACTCCTTTTTCTATATCTCTTTAATATATTCTATATAATACTAAGGCTGTTACAGGCGCTTTAAGTACAATGCTACGACTACTTAGAGAAGAGTTAGAGAAAGCTAGTTGGTTAATAAGGGCACGGTCCAAGATAGATCCAGTAGAACTATATAACAAGAAATAGTAACCAAGGTTACGTAATGTGATCTATATAATCTGTATAATCTATAAGGTTTATAACAAAGCGAGTAAAGTAGACAGAGCAGACGGAGCAAGGACTTTCTTAGGCATATAGTTGTATATTTAAGGACCTACAGTCCCTACCTAAATAGTTCCTTTCTTTATAGTAAATCTTAGAATATAATTGGAGTTAATCTATTAGGTAACCACTCCACCAATTATTATTTATACTTGTTATATTGTTAACTTCCTATTTACCTATACACCTAGCCTATTAGCGAGTCTACCGTGGTGTTTCCCCATAAGGCTTTGTTACACATTTACTACCTAGTTACGGTATTAACAAAGTCAAACAATATGCTACCAAAAGCACTAGTTACGACGCCATCTACGGCAGCTACGACCTTAGGGTTAGGAGGAGACACCAGTATAAGAGATACTGATTTATAGCTAGTTACGGTGGGTTAGTTACAGGAAATAGTTAATTAGTTAACAAACAATAATTAAATACTTAAAGATAGGATTAATGGAATTGGAATAGCTAAGGTTAAGTTACCCTTAATTAAACAATTCTTAGGAAAGAAGTTAAAACTTAAGGGATTCCTTACGTAAATGCACTTTAAGGTTATATAGGAAGGAGCAAAGCTGGCAATACCTATAGACTAAGTGGTATATATAGGACTGTTCTTAACAGGAAGAGTACTTAAGTGGTTTAAACCTTACCTTACCGAAATCCAAACTAATGGAATAATAACTACTAACTAAGAAGTACAGTTTATGTTTACTAACTGGAACGGGTTCGCGGAATAACTTACATAAGTGTTTAGAGACCTAGAAGCGATAACTATAGCGGAAAGAAAACTCTAGAACTTAGTATAACGCACTTTAGCAATTAAGTATATAACATAGTTTTAGATGCTTGTAATTTAGGTTAAGTGGAATAATAAGGCGCTTATGGCACAGTATAAATAGGGACTTAAGGCTAAAGTCTAGGATATAATTATCCTGATAGAAGATGCAGAAACTCTAAAGGAGTTAATAGCTTAGTTAGTTAAGATTAATAATAGGATCTATTTAAGGGAACAAGCTAAGAAAGGGCAAGATAGAGTTTTATAATTATATAAGGCGTAGAGTATCCATTAACAAATATAGAGTTATAAACTATAGAATGGTAGGCTAGAGCTAATGGACTTAAGCGGCACTAAAGAATCTAAGAGATGGAATAAGAAACTATAAAAACCTAGAGGTTAAGGATTAAGTAATTACAAGACTAAGGAGCAGAGGCTAAGCCAGGGATCTTATTAACAGAAGATGTTTAGGCAGACTCTATAATAAGAAGATTAGTTTAAATTAGGAGCTTATATAAATTGCGGGAAATAAGGTTATTACGCTAAAGACTATAAGGGTAATTAGAGTAACCATGTGGTAAAGGGCACTAGGTTATTAGAGTACAATAACGCGGATATAGGGATGTTGCGTAGGACCAAGGAGTGTTCCATTAAACACTTTGCGTTTTGTTGTAATAACGCATGTTAAATTTATAAGGACGCTAAGTACGGCGTAAGCTATTAGCTATAAGAGCTAGAGTTAAGAGGACTTAAAGGAACTAGAGAGTTAGATAAAGAATAAAATTAACTCTACAAGCTGGATTAAGATATTACAGCAATGTGCAAATAAAGATTAGTAACAATGACAATAGAGTTAGAGTACTTATTAATTAATAGCGATAAGGAGAACGAGGCCAGCTAGGGGCGCTTAAACCTTAGTAACGTAATAAAAGTAGAGACTAAGACCACTATAGAACGCGGTTTAGTAACGGGCATTATAATACTGTTAGATACGGCATCTATCGCTTTGTAAGACGGAAGGAGCAACGTCTAGGGATGGTTAAGTAAGCAAATAACTGCTAGTGCTAGCTTACCACTTAATAAAGGCGAAAGGCCATAGGCTTAAAATTCTTAAGGTGAGATAAGATATACCTAAGAACCCATAACAGACGAAAATCGATAGGAGAGGGCCGTAGCTTAGTTTATAGATAAACGAATAAGCATAGGATAAAGATTCCTAGGGAGCTAAGATTTTAAAGAATAAATAAGGTCCGCAGTAGTTCTAGAAGGACGCAGTATTCAGCCTAAAGGTTAAAAAGTTAATACGGCAATTAAGAAGCAAGACGACTTTAAAGATCCTTTTAGAAGACAAAAACTAAAAGAAAGTATGGATAAGTTTAGACAATATATTATTATATGGTAAGAACAAAAGCTAGACCAAAGATTGGCTATGCTAGGATGTATAAAGGACAGAGTACCTATATAAAGGGTTATAAATAGGCCATGGGTAGGAATATTAAGAGCTAAGTGGTTAAATAAACTGGAATAAGAAGAGGATCTAGGGATTCTAACCAGGTTCGTAGAAAGATATACTAAAGGTTATAACAATACAGTAATAAAGAGATACTTCCTTATAGATAGATTATATACACTTATAAAGCTGTACCAAAAGTGGTACCAGTAAAGGGGAAATGATAAGTGGGAAGACTTCTATATATAGTTAGACGAAAAGGTTATACCAGACTAATCACTATCTGAAAAATAGATAAGTTATGTTAAAGGGGCCTTAATTATAATATTAAAGGAATTGGAATACTAAGCTAAAGACTAATAAGAGATAAAAAAAATCTTAGTACCAGCAAATAAAATAGTAGTATTTAGATTAATATGGGAAAGGTTTAAACTTAAAAATAAAAACGAACTAAGAGTTAACCTAAAGCACCCGGCGTAATATATATTGGCGTAGATTGTATATATAAATAATATATATAATATACACAGGATACCTAAGGATAAATATTGCAAGTATCTAATTAGAATGTACTGGATAATAGAAGAAAAGCGGTATTAGAATGCTAAGTATATATACGGCTGGCATTTAATGGAAGAATAAGAATCTGGAAGTTTAATACTTTAACTAGGAAGATTCCTTACGGAAGAATGCCTAAATAGATAATAGTGGTAGAAGTACCTAGAGAACACTTATCTATGGTATGTTAAAGAAAAGAAGCGAATTAAATATTGGCCGTAGAAGGACTAAGTATAGTCTAAGATTAATAGCCAATAGTTAGGAAAAGCGGAGGCTTATAAAACCAGAGGAAGCTAGTAGTAGAGCCTTAGACCCTTAAAGGAGTTATAGGACAATATCTAAACTTATAAGTCAAATAGTAAGATTAGAAGTTCAAAGTATTAGTAGATAGTGGAGTAATAAGGAACCATATGTTACTAGTAGCAGTTAAAAGAATATGGTTACTATATAGATAGAAGGAACATCTATACCTATTAATAACAATTTTAGGAGATTTAATAGCCTATAGAGGAGGTATTATTAATCTTAAAATAGGGCCTATTTAGTTAACCATTAAAGGAAGACAAGTTAAGATGTCTTTTAATATCCTATCGTTGGGAAAGGATAAGGCGATACTAGGAATACCTTAATTATAGGAATATAATTTAAGAATTAATTAGGTTATAGGTTAAGTTAATATTAGAGATACTTAATAACGTAAGATATAATAGCAAACTAAGATAGTATGGTACTAGGTTAGAGCAACTTATAAAGAGACTAAGTAAGGCTTAAGTTATATACTAGAGAGATACTATAAGTATGGCAAAAAACTATGGAGCCTAGAAAGTAAAAAGCTATTAAAGTATATAGTATAGGACTATAAGATAGAATTGGAACTAGGAGTAAGTCTAAAGTTCTTTCCAATCTATAAGCTTACTAAAACCAAGTTAATAGTACTTAAGGAGTTTATCTAGGAAAACTTATAAAAGGGATACATTAGGCTGTTATAGTTATTAGTAGGCTATCTAGTATTGTTTATCCCAAAGAAAAACGGAAAACTTAAGATATGTATAGACTATAGACAGTTAAACAGCATTATAAGAAAGGATAGATATTCTTTACCCTTAATTAGTAAAATCTAAAACAGAATAGGCAACGCGCAAGTCTTTATAAAGATAGATCTGAGATAGATGTACCATTAAATCAGAATTAAGGAAGGCGATAAGTAGAAGGCAGCCTTTAGGTTAAAGCAAGGACTATATAAGCCATTAGTTATGCAGTTTAGGCTTATAAATACACCAGCAACGTTTTAGAAAAGAATTAATAGTGTATTAGAAAAACACCTTAACAATATTATTATTTACTTAATAAGTAAGGAAGAGCATGGAGAATACGTTAAGTGGGTCTTAAAGAGACTACAGGATAAAAAGATACTAGTAGCAATTAAGAAATGCGAGTTCTTTACTAGGAAGACTAATTTTATTAAATTTATTATTAAACTAGGCAAGATTAGCATGGACCTAAAGAAAGTGGGGGCTGTGGTGGGTTAGCAAAAACCAGAGAACGTTACGCAGTTAAGATTATTTCTAGGGGTTTGCAACTACTATAGGAGGTTTATAGCATAGTAGTTAAAAGGTATTAAACCGTTTATAAGGCTTACAAAGAAAGAAAAACCTTAGATATAGGGCAAAGAGCAGAAAAAGCTGTTTAGAGAACTTAAGGAGTTATTTACCTAAGATCCAGTTCTTAAAATCTATTAACCATAGTTAGATATAGTTGTGGAAACGGACGTATTAGACTTTATACTAGGAGCATATTTACTGCAAAGGTATCTAGATGGATGGTACTTAGTAGCGTTGTAATAAAGCCTTGTAGGAAATACCATGGTGGATTTATTATTGGGCCGGGTATGTAGGTAAATAGAAAGTCAATAATATAATAGTATAAATAACAACTGGTGGAGTAGTTGCCTAATAGATTAACTCTAATTGTATTCTAAGATTTACTATAAGGAAAGAACTATCTAGGTAGGGACTATGGTCCTTTAAATATATAACTGTACTCCTAAGAAACCCTCCTTATATGTAAAGTACGTACTATACATGTTGTGTATACGTTCCGTTTGTACACCTTATATACTGTATACAATACCACGTAACCTTAGTTACTATTCTTTATTATATAGTTCTACCGGATCTATCCTAGACCGTGCCTATATTAACTAACTAGCTTCCTCTAACTCTTCTCTAAGTAGGTATAATATTGTACTTAAAGCGTCTGTAATACTATCTCCCTCCTCTTTATCTTTATCCTTAAAGATTTCTAACATCTCTAAGTCGTCTACTAGAGGTGTAATGTCCGTTTAATTAACTTAGTTAATATTATTACTTATTATACCTAAAGCTCCTTCTTCTTTGCAAGCACAATGTCGCGCTTATACTATTGCTGCGATATTATCTCTTAGTAAAATAATGCCATCTCTATATTCTCGTTGTGCGAAAGAGGGGTTGGTTTATATTACGCTAGCAAGTCCTTTATCTTAGTAACCCTCTTCCTATTTAGAGTATACTAAAGCAAATGTTTAATTGTCCTATAATGTTTGCTTAGTTTCTAACGCTAAATATACGCGTCCTATTACTCTTAATAGCCTTTAAGTACCCTTGTTAATTACTGCTAGGGTCCTAGGTTTAATCTGCTGCTATAAAACTTAATAGTAAGCTAACTTAAGCTCTGGCGGATTTTGAATGTTCTTATAAGGCTAAGCAGAAGGCCCTTAAAGCTTATATTATGGCCTTAGCTCGTCTACTTCGTCTTAAGAAGGTGCGTAAGAAGGTTCGTTCTAAGAAGTAGAAACTTATGGAATAAGGCCTTTAGGAACTTAGCAACGAAAAAACGGATTCTTTTCTAATAGAGAGGGAAATAACTCTAAGTATATTAGTAGGTACTCCTCTTAGGTCCCCCTTAGGTAACTTATTTTTTAGTAATCCTTTTTTATTAATACTACCTAATCCGTTTTTTTATACTCCTATACCTTTCTTATAGCATTTTTTAAGTTATCTAGTGGCTCCTAGGTAGTCTTATTGTAGCCTATCTACTTAACTTTATACTATATTTCGCTATTAATGTCCTTGTAACTGATAATCCTTAAAACCTCCTATTTGTCTTCCTCTTATCCTCTATACATGTCTACCTTATAAACTAGTGGCTTAACATTCCCATATGCTAGCTCTAGCATTATACTATACTATATAGGGTAGATCTTTATTTTCTCTAGTAAGTTAAGTTTATACGTAACTTCTAAGATCTTTGCTTTAACTATAAATAGTCCTAGTCTAACATAGTCCAACTTCTTGCTTAGTCGTTAACTTTTAAAATTTTTATATAGTAGCTATACTTTATCTCCTTCCTTAAGATCTGGTCCCTTAGATCTCTTAGCATTATAGTACCTTTTTATTCTTTCTTATACTAGTTTAGCTATTTCCTTAAGGTATATATAAAGATTCATTAAACTCTCTATTCTTTACTTAGCTGTGCTACTCGTTTTCTTTGCTTATTGTGGCGATAATGATGTTCTTAGCTTATATCTATAGTTTGCCTTAAAAGATAATATGCCTATCCCTTCCTGTAGTGTTGTATTATATATAAACTATATAACTGGTAACAACGATACCTAATTATTCTATACGTGGTTAATATAGTGCCTTAAATACTGTTCTAATATTTAGTTTAGTCTCTCTGTCTAACCATCTATTTACAGGTAATACGCGGTTAACGTTACCGCTTAAACCCCTTATTCCGCTAAGAGTACTTCCTAAAATATTGCTATAAATCTTAGATCTCTATCCAATATAACCTTTATTAGTACTCCGTGTCTTATAAATACTTCTTTAATATAGACTCTAGCTACGTCCTCCGCTAAGATTCCTTTTATATATACTATAAAGTAGCCCTACTTAGTTAACTTGTCCACTATTACTAAGATTGCATTATAATCTTATCCAGTAATAGAATCTCTTAACTTTAGTAACTTTATAATAAAGTCCTACGATATAACCTCCTATGGTCTCTCTGGTACTTTAATAGGTTATAGCCCTCCATACGACTTATGCCTTATTGGTTTGTTTCTTTAACAATCTAGATATTCTTTTATAACTTATCTCGCTAGTCCCTATATTCCTTAAATAATATACTCCTCTTAAAGTCTTAACACTAAGCCTATAGCTCCGTTGTGTTCTTAAGTTATTTCTTTATAAAACTCCTCCATGAACTCTTTTATAACTGTTTTTGGCATATATATAGCCTCTTAGTGCTTATATTGCTCTAACTCTAGATCCTTATTTTGTGCTTCTTAAATCCTTTATAACTATACGCTTTCTAGTGCTTTGTAGGTCTTTTTTTCTCTTATTGCTATAATTTTGGGATGATTATATCTAATCAACCCATCCTTATCTTGGCGTAATATTGCCCCTAATAGCTTTTCTTTATTTTATAACTCTGCCCTTTTGCTAAGTGCGTTGGCTCTTATGTTTTCAGTATCCTTAGTATGCTAAATTTTAAAGTAATACTCTGCAAGCATTTCCGCCTATCTAACTTATCTGCAGTTAAGTTCTTTTGTAGTTAGCAACCCCGTTAGGTTCTTATAATCCGTTTTAACTATAAATAGTTTCTTTGTGTCTTGTAAGAATGCTCTCCTTTTTTTAAGTGCTGTAACTATACCTAACAACTCTTTATTGTAGATGTCGTAGTTTAACTCTAGTGGTATTATTTTTCAACTATAGTATGCTACTAGATGCCATCCGTCTAGATGCTTTTATAGTAGGTATGCTCCTAATGCAAAATCTAATGCATCTGTTTCCATAACCGTGTTTAGCTTTAATTAGTAGATCTTAAGGATTAGACCTTAGGTAAATAACTCCTTAAGTTCTTTAAATGGTTTCTTTTACTTACTTCCCTATGTCTATAGTTCCTCCTTTTTCATAAGTCTTGTGAATGGCTTGATACTCTTTAATCACTGTGCTATAAACCTCCTATAGTAATTGCAAAACCCTAGGAACGACCTTAACTGTATAATATTCTCTGGTTCTTGCCAACTTACTATAGCTTCTACTTTCTTTAGGTCTATGCTAATCTTGCCTAGCTTAATAATAAATCTAACAAAATTGGTCTTTCTAGTAAAGAACTCGCATTTCTTAATTACTACTAGCATCTTTTCTTTTTATAGTCTCTTTAAGACCTACTTAATATATTCCCCATGTTCTTTCTTGTTTATTAAGTAGATAATAATGTTATTAAGGTACGCTATAATAAACTTATTAAGGTGTTCTCCTAACACACTATTAATTCTTTTTTAAAACGTAGCCGGTATATTTATAAGCCCGAACTGCGTTACTAATGGCTTGTATAGTCCTTCCTTTAACCTAAAGGCTACCTTCTATTTATTACCTTCCTTAATCCTAATCTAATAGTATGTCTACCTTAGATCTATCTTCGTAAAGACTTATACGTTGCCTATCCTATCTTGGATTTCGCTAATTAAGGGTAAAGGATATCTATCCTTTCTTATAATGCTGTTTAATTGTTTGTAATTAATATACATCCTAAGTTTTCTGTTTTTCTTTAGGATAAACAACACTGGATACCCCGCTAATAACTATAATAGTCTAATATATCCCTTTTATAGGTTTTCCTGGACAAACTCCTTAAGCGCTACTAACTTGGTTTTAGTAAGCTTATAAATTAGAAAGAACTTTAGACTTATTCCTAGTTCTAACCCTATCTTATAATCCTATACTACATGCTTTAACAGCTTTTTACTTCCTAGGCCCTATAGCTTTTTGCCACACTTATAGTATTATTTTAGTACGTAACTTAAGCCTTACTTAGTCTCCTTATATGTTGCTCTAACTTCTTCTTCTTATATATACTGAATTACTTTCTAACCTGAGTTTCCAATTGGTCTAGAAATGTCCTGGTCACCTGATAGAGCACGTGCTACCCCATCAAATTCGACCTCGCGACCGACCCTTCTGCACTTGCGATGCACCCCCTAATATTACCTTAATAATATTTCTATTTATATAGATTTATAGAGCTTATAAAGCGCTTTAAAATAGTACCACTTTTATCTAAATATCCTAAGGTTAGGTAATATTATACTGATATAAAGCTTTACAGCTCTACGGAGAAAATTTTACGGGGGGTGCACGGAGCTCTGCACGGAGCTCTGTAAAAGCTCTACACAAAGCTCCTTGAAACCTCTACACAAAGCTCCGTGAAAACTCTACACAACACTCCGTAAAAGCTCTATACGAAGCTCTACTTAAAGCCTATCTGGAGCTCTAAAGCTCTACTAACATGCAGCACTAATCCTAGGAAGTCTTATAATCGTCTCTACGGACGGCTCTACGACGGCTCTGCCATCGCCCGTACAATCGTCGGTACGAACGGTCTCTACGTCGACTCTGCATCGTCTCTACGACGGCTCTGCATCGTCTCTACGACGGCTCTGTATCGTTTCCACGACGGCTCTACCATCGCCCGTACAGTCGCCCATACGATCTTCCATACAAACGGCTTTGCACCGTATCTACGAACGGCTCTGCACCGTCTCTACGACCAGCTCTGCATCATCTCTACGAACGGCTCTACAAACGGCCCTACGACGGCCCCGCAACGTCTCTACAACGGCTCTACGAACGACCCTACGAACGGCTCTGCAACGGCTCTGCAACGGCTCTACGACGGCTCTACAAACGACCATACGAACGGCTCTACAAACGGCTCTACAGCTGCTCCACCGACGGCTCTACGACGGCCCTGCGACGGCCCTACGACGGTCCTATAACGGCTCTACGAACAGCCCTACGAATAGCTCTGCGAACAGCTCTGCGAACAACTCTACGAACGGCTCTACCATTGCCTTACAAACGGCTCTACCATCGCCCATACAATCGCGCATACAATCATCGGTACGAATGGGTCTCCAACGGCTTAGGGGGAGCCGTGCACAGAGCTCTGTCCAGAAACTGTCACGTGCGTACCAACCACGCGTACACAACCACCGCGTACACAACCGCGTACACAACCACCGCGTACGCAACCCTTATTACTACCACTACTCTATGGATCTCCCCCTTAACCGCTTATTTTGTGACCGTTGTCGTTGCGCTAGGTCTATTTCTGAATACCCCTTTAATTCTAACGGTCTCCGTATTACTGCATGTATTTACTGCCAGTATAGGCGGAAGGAGAGGAAGGAGAAGAAGCAGGCCCAACAGCCTCCACAACAGCCTCCGCAGCAGTCTCCGCAACAGCCTCCGCAACAGCCTCCGCAACAGCCTCCGCAACAGCCTCCGCAGCAGTCTCCGCAGCAGTCTCCGCAGCAGCCTCCGCAGCAGCCCCCGCAGCAGTCTCCGCAACAGTCTCCACGCCACTGCTCCAGTTGTAACCAGCGGCGCCAACCCTTCCAATTTGGTTGGTTTAAAACTTGCGAGATCTGCCGTATAAATAAGAAAGCTCTACGCCAAAGGTCTAAGCAGACGCTACAGAATCAGCCCCGGCCTCCGTTACGGGAGTTAGCGCATACACATCTACAGCAATGGGTACAGCAGGCTGGCGAAGAGGAGGTTCGTACTACTACACGGTTATCCAAGGGCTGGGGACCGCTCGATTGGTTTAAGCGGCGGCCATTAACTATAGATGATTACCTTCAGGAAATTAAGCCACAGGAGCAGCTACAATAAGAGGAGCAGTATAAACAGCGTAAGCAACGACAGGTGCAGCGCCGGCAGCTTCGTCAGCAGCGGGTACACGAGCACCAGCAGGTACAGGCTATACATCAGGTGCAGATGCAGGAGCAGCAGTAACAAGAGCGAGAGCGGCGGCAGCAGCGGGGGGGGGGGGAGGAGGAGGAGGAGGAGGAGCTAGGTAGTGGCGACTGCGACGATAACGGCTGGGACGGTCGCTAGCAGGCTAGACGGTAGCGGGCAAAGCAGCTGGAGCAGTAGCTGGAGCAGTAGCTACGGCGGCAGTGGCGGCAGTGGCAGCAGTAGCAGCTGCAGGGCAGCAGTACGGTAGTAACAGGGCGGCAGTAGGGCAGCAGCAGTGGCGGTGGTGGCGGTGGTGGCAGTGGCAGCGGTGGCAGCAGTAGTAGTACTAGCAGCAGTAGCAGGGCAGTAGCAGGGCAGTAACAGGGCAGTAGTAGGGCAGACTGAGTTTAAAGGCCAAAAGCCCGCCGCAGGCGCGAGAAATCCGTTAAATTTCTCCAAGGAACCAAATTGCGGGCTGTAAGTCCGCAATTTGGAAATTTTCCTTGGAAAATTTGACGGATTTCTCGTAGTACTATACCATCTTAGTCTATTACCGCACCTTATGTTGTTATATATTCTTAATATTAACCTATCCTGTAACCTAATTAATCCTTAGATTATATTTTTGTAACTAAGGCATTCCTAATATTACCTTATCCTTTCCTAATAGTAGGATATTAAAAGACATCTTAACTGGTCTCCCTTTAATGGTTAACTAAATTAGTCCTATTTCTAGGTTAATAATGCCTCCTTTATAGGCTATCGGATCTCCTAAAATCGTTATTAATGGGTATAGATGTTCTTTTAGTCTATATAGTAACCCTATCCTTTTAACTGCTGCTAGTAACACGTGGTTTTTTATTACTTCACTGTCTACTAAAGCTTTAAACTTTTAATTATGCCAACTAACTTGTAAGTTTAGTTATTATTCTATAACTCCTTTAAGGGTCTAAGGCTCTACTACTGGCTCCCTCTAGTTCTATGGGCCTCCACTTTTCCTAACTGTTAACTATTTAATCTTAACTGTACTTGGTCCTTCTATAGCCAATACTTAGTTCATTTTTTGTCTTTAATATACCATAGACAAGTATTCTCTAGGTACTTCCACTACTATTATCTATCTAGGTATTCTTCCGTAAGGAACCTTCTTGGTTAAAATATTAAGTCTCCTAACTCCTAAACTTCTACTAGGTGCTAACTATGTATATACTTAGCATCTCTGTACCGCTTTTCCTCTATTATCTAATACATTCTTATTAGATACTTGTGATACTTATCCTTAGGTGTCCTATATATATTATATATATTATCCACACATGCGATCTACGCCAATGTATAATACGCTGGGTGCTTTAGGTTAACTCTTAGCTTATCCTTATCCTTAAGTTTAAACCTCTCCTGTGTTAATCTAAACATTGTCGTATTATTTACTGGTACTAATACCTATATTATCTCTCTCTAGTCTACAGCCTGTTCCTCTAGGTTTTTTAACGTTATAATTAACGCCCCTTTTATGTAGCTTATCTACTTCTTAAACATTGCTTAATCTGGTATAACTTTCTTATCCAGCTATATACAGAAATCTTCCTGCTTATTGTTTCCTCTTTGCTTATACCACTTTTAATATAGCTCCGTAAGTATATATAATCTATCTATAAGGAAGTATTTCTTTATTGCTGCGTCGCTGTAACCTTTAGTGTGTTGTTCTATAAATCTAGTTAGAATCCCTAGATTCTCTTCTTATTCTAGTTTATCTAACTACTTAGCTCTTAGCGTTCCTACCCTCGGCCTATTTATAACTTTCCGTATAAGTGCTCTGTCCTTTATACGTCCTAGTACAGCTAATCTCTGGTCTAGCTTTTATTCTTATTATGCGATAATTTGTTACCTAAACTTATCTATACTTTCTTTCCGTTTTCGTCTTATAAAAGGATCCTTAAAGTCGTCTTACTTCTTAATTATTATGTTAACTTTTCGACCTTTAGGCTAAACACTATGTTCGCCTAGAACTGCTGTAGACCTTATTTATTCTTTAAATTCTTAGCTCCCTAGGAATTGTCGTCCCGAGCTTATTTATTTGTTGCTGAACTAAGCTACTACCCTTTCCCATTGGTTTTTATCCGTTGTGGGTTCTTAGGTATGTCTTATCTTATTTTAAGAATCTTAAGCGTCTCTTATCTCTTCTTAAGATTTTTAAGCCTTTAGCCTTTTGCCTTTATTAAATGGTGAACTAGCACTAGCAGTTATCTGCTTACTTAGTCTACTTTAGATATTACTCCTTCTGTCTTGCAAAGTAATGGATGCCGTATCTAACGGTGTTATAATACCCATTACTAAACCGCGTTCTATAGTGGTCTTAGTCTTTACTTCTATTGCGTTATTAAGGTTTAAGCGCCCCTAGCTAGCCTCTTTTTCTTCCTTATTGCTGTTAATTAATAAGTACTCTAACTCCATTATTATTACTACTAATTATTGTCTATACATTGTTATAATATCTAGATCCAGCTTATAGAGTTAATCTTAATCTTTATCTAACTCTATAGTTCTCTTAAGTCCTCTTAACTCTAGCTCCTATGGCTAATAGCTTATGCCATACTTAGCGTCCTTATAAATTTGGTATGCGTTATTATAATAAAATGCAAAGTGCTTAATTAAACACTCCTTGGTCCCGTGTAATACTCCTATATCTATATTATTATACTCTAATAACCTAGTGCCTTTTACTGTATAATTACTCTAACCACCTTTATAGTCTTTAGCGAAATGACCCTGTTTTCCATAATTTATGCAAGCTCCTTTTTTAAACCATTCTTTTTATTATAGAGTCCGCCTAAATGTCTTCTATTAATAAGATCCTTGGTTTAGACTCTATTCCTTAGTCCTATAATTATTTAATCCTTAACCTCTAGGTTTCTATAGTTTCTTATTCCATCTTCTAGATTCTTTGGTACTGCTTAAGTCTATTAGCTCTAGCCCACCATTTTATAGTTGTTAACTCTATGTCTATTAATGCGTGCCCTACTCCTTATATAACTATAGAACTCTGTCTTGCCCTTTCTTAGCTTGTCCCCTTTAACAAGATCCTATTATTAATTTTTATTAACTAGTCTATTAAGTCTCTTAGACTTTCCGTATCTTCTATTAGGATAATTGCGTCCTGGACTTTAGCCTTAAGTCCCTATTTATACTGTGCTATAAGCGCCTTATTACTCTACTTAGCCTACATTACAAGTGTCTAAAACTGTGTGATATACTTAATTACTAAAGTTTATTATACTAGGTTCTAAAGTTTTCTTTCTACTATAGTTATTGCTTCTAGGTCTCTAAATATCTATGTAAGTTTTTCCGCAAACCTGTTCCAACTAGTAAATATAAACTATACTTCTTAGTTAGTAGCTGTCATTCCATTTGCCTAGATTTTGGTAAGGTAAGGTTTAAACCACTTAAGTGCTCTTCTGGTTAAGAACAGTCCTGTGTACATTACTTAGTCCATAGGCATTGCTAACTTTACCCCTTCTTATATGACCTTAAAGTGCATTTGCGTAAGAAACCCTTTAAGTTTTAACTTCTCCCCTAAGAATCGTTTAATTAAGGGTAACTTAACCTTAGCTGCTCTAATTCCATTAATTCTTTCTTTAAGTATTTAATTGTTGTCTATTAACCAATTAACCATTTCCTATAACTAATCCACCGTAACTAGCTGCGAATTAGTATCTCTTATACTAGTGTCTCCTCCTGAACCTAAGGTCGTAGCTGCCGTGGATAGCGTTGTGACTGGTGCTTTTGGTGGCATATTATTCGACTTTATTAATACTGTAACTGTAGTAGTGAATGTATAACAAAGCCTTGTGGGAAATACCATAGTAGACTTATTATTGGGCCGGGTATATAGGTAAATAGGAAGTTAACAATATAATAGTACAAATAACAACTAGTGGAGTGGTTACCTAACAGATTAACTCTAATTGTATTCTAAGATTTACTATAAGGAAAGAACTATCTAGGTAGGGACTGTAGTCCTTTAAATACATAACTGTACTCCTAAGAAACCCTCCTTGTACGTAAAGTACGTACTATACATATTATACGTACGTTCCGTTTATACACCTTGTACACTGTGTACAATACCACGTAACCTCACTTACTATTCCTCGTTATATAGTTCCACAGGATCTATTATAGACCGTGCCTATATTAACCAATTAGCTTCCTCCGACTCTTCTCCAAGTAGTTATAACATTGTACTTAAAGCGTCCGTAACAAGCGTACTATAGTCGGAAAATAACACCGCTAGAGTTAAACTATAATATCTATAATAAAGAGTTGCTAGGTATAGTTATAGCACTTAAGGAATAGAGAGCATTCTTATAAGGCATAGAGAAACCGTTTATAGTTAAAATAGACTATAAGAATCTAATAGGATTTCTAATAATAAAAGAGTTAAATAGAAGACAAGTTAGATGGGCAGAGATGCTTACAGAATATTACTTTAAAATTTAGCATACTAAAGGTACTAAAAATGCAAGAGTAGATATGCTTAGTCGGAAGATAGAGTTATAAAGTGAAGAAAAGCTATTAGGGGCTATATTACGACAGAACGAAGATAGGTTAATTAGATATAATTATCCCAAGATTACAGTAATAAGAGAAGACAATTAGACCTATAAGATACTAAAAAGTGTATAGTTATAAAAAATCCAAGAAATATAGAGTAAGGATTTAGAGTTAGAGCAGTATAAGCACTAAGAGGCTATATACATACCAAAGGCAATTACGGAAGAGTTTATAAGAGAGTTCTATCAGGGAATAACTTAGGGATATAATAGAGCTATAGGCCTAGTGTTAAGACTTTAAGAGGAGTATATTATTTAAGGAATCTAGGGACTGGCAAGACAAGTTACTAAGAAATATTTAGATTGTTAAAGAAACAAACTAACGAGACATAAGCTATATAGAGGGCTACAACCTATTAAAATACTAGGAAGACCGTAGGAGGTTATATTATAGGACTTTATTATAAAGCTACCAAAGTTAAAAGATCCTATTACCGGATAAGATTATAATATAATCTTAGTAATAGTAGACAAGTTAACCAAGTAGGGCTACTTTATAGCGTGTATAGAAGAAATCTCAGCAGAGGATATAGCTAGAATCTATATTAAAGAAGTATTCGCAAGATATAGAGCACTAATAAAAGTTATATCGGATAGAGATCTAAGATTTATAGTAGTATTTTAGGAGGTATTTTTAGCCAAATAAGGGGTTTAAGTAGCAATATTAATAGCGTACTATCCGCAAACGGATAGATAAACGGAAAGGCTAAACCAAACATTAGAACAGTATCTAAGGCACTATATTAATCACGTATAAAACAATTAGGTATTATTACTACTAGTTATACAGTTTGTATATAATATAACACTATAGGAAGGGATAGGCACATTACCTTTTAAGGCAAATTACGAGTATAAACTAAAAATGTCATTATTACTATAATAAGTAAAGAGAATAAGTAGTACAGTGTTACGGCACTGTTACAGACCCTAGTCAGGGGCTCGGCCGAGCCGAGCCTTGGCCCTATGTATATAGACGTGTCCTTTCCTCAACCTTCTTCTAGTCCTCGTCTTGGAATTCTCGTTCACTGGCTACTAATAGATTCTGTTCTTTTAACTAAGCCCTCACATTATTCTAAGACCAACCTTAATTCTACCTTGCGACGAGCGCGCTAAGGCTTGCTTAGGCAAGTCAATTAGCAATACGTTTGTTGCAGCCTAGAAGAACCAACCCGGCCGATAGACCCTAACCAACCGACCCTGACGCTGGCACCGTACTGCTAAGGACTTGACGCTGGTACCGTACTGCCAAGGACCAGACAACGATAGTGTAATGCGCCTGCTATTACGACCTAACAACAATTGTGCTAATACGCCTGCGATCTACTAACCTAACCTAACCAACAGACTAACTAACCGACCGGAGCTATTCCTAGACGATCAAAATAAAGATATGGAAAGATACGCCTACAGCTTAAGATAGTAAGGGAGAAAGTATATTATGATCCATCGCGTAGTGTTCCAGTAAGAGCCTAGAATAGAGTTAGCCGGCTATTTAGAGGAGTGCGAGAACCAGACCCAGACCTATCCCTTACTATAGAGCGAGTAGTGCAGCATATTATGTCCAATCTTGCTCGATTATCTACGTACTACCCGACCTGCTAACGCGCCTACGGAAGGACCAACTTAATAACAACCGTGCCAATAGCCTACGGAAGAACAGACGCTGGCACCATACTACCAAGGACAAGAATAAGACGCTGGCACCGTACTACTATGAACCAATAACAACAGCGCCAATATGCCTGCTGTTATAACAACCTACGGACCACCTAACAAGATAATGCCTACCCCAAAAAAAAAAAATTCTGGCCTTTGTTTATATAACCCTACCAACCATACCAACCCCAGGGAGCCCCCGCGGGGAGGATTTAACTAACGGCTCGGGGCGAAGCCTTTTTAAAAGGCGGGGTAGAGAGCTAGGAGATAATAGAGTTTTAGGAGGAACAATAAAGAACAGAAGGCTCCTAGCGATACGTAGTACTAGCCCAGGCTGGGCTATATAGCAGCAGAACTGCAGGACTGCATATACATATTAACCTCCTAACGTTAGGACTAGCGCCGTACGGCCTAAATTTTTTTTTACTAACTACTTGCTGCTCTGCCTGCAGCTAACCTAATTAACACCTTGCTGCTCTGCCTGCAGCTATCAAATTAACTCTTACTGCTCCGCCTATAGTGACAATTTAGAACGGATCTGATGCTAGGAAGGACAACATAGCTTTCTTAACGGGGAGGACAACTAAAAAGCCTAAGGGCAGGCTTTACTGAAGGGGGGGATGATATTACGGCACTGTTACAGACCCTAGTCAGGGGCTCGGCCGAGCTGAGCCTTGGCCCTATATATATAGACGTGTCCTTTCCTCGACCTTCTTCTAGTCCTCGTCTTGGAATTCTCGTTTACTGGCTACCAATAGATTCTGTTCTTTTGACTAAACCCTTACATACAGCTAAGAAAAGAATAGAGAACTTAATAAGTCTTTATAGTTACCTTAAAGAAATAGCTAAACTAGTATAGACAAGGATAAAAAAGTACTACAATGCTAAGAGATCTAAGGGACCAGATCTTAAGGAGGGAGATAAAGTATAGCTACTACACAAAAATTTTAAGAGTTAAGAACTAAGTAAGAAGTTAGACTATATTAGACTAAAACCGTTTACAATTAAGAACAAAATCTTAGAAGTTATATATAGACTTAACTTACTAGAGAAGATAAAGATCTACCCTATATAATATGTCGCAATATTAGAACCAGTATATAGGAATATTAAACCGCTAGTATATAAGGTAGATACATATAGAGGACAAGAAGAAGACAAATAGGAAGTTTTAAAGATTATTAGTTATAAGGACGTTAATAATAAAATATAGTATAAAATAAAGTGAATAGGCTATAATAAGACTACCTAGGAGCCACTAGATAACTTAAAAAATGCTATAAGAAAGGTATAATAGTATCAGAAAAAAGGGGATTAGGTAACATTAATAAAAAAAGATTATAAAAAAACGAGTTACCTAAGGGGGACCCAAGAGGAACACCTGCTAAGGTATTTAGAGTTGTTTCCCCCTTTATTAGAATAGAATCTGTTCTTTTATCGCCAAGTTCCTAAAGACATTATTCTATAAGTTTCTACTCCTTAAAACGAACCTTCTTATAACCCTTTTTAAGACGGATTAACTGAGCGGAAGCAGCTAGACGAGAGTTAAGGGCACGCTATTAAGCAGCAGTAGCCTCTTACTTAGCGTTACGAGAATAATAAAGCTTAGCCAACACTACTAAAAGTTTATTATTAAGTTTTATAGCAGTAGATTAAACCTAGAACCCTAGCAGCAATTAATAAGGGTACTTAAAGACTATTAAGAGTAATAGGGCGCGCATATTTAGCGTTAGAAATTAAGCGAACATTATAGAATAATTAAACGTTCGCTTTAGTGTACTTTAAGTAGGAAGAGGGTTACCAAGATAAAGGACTCGCTAGTGCAATATAAACTAACCCCTCCTTTGCACAACGAGAATATAGAGATGGTATTGTTTTACTAAAAGATAATATTATAGTAATGGTATAAGACCACTGAGCCGTAGAGGAAGAAGAAGGAGCTTTAGGTATAATAAGTAAAGATATTAACCAAATTAATTAAACGGATATTATACCTTTAGTAAATAACTTAGAGATATTAGGAATCTTTAAGGACAAAGATAGAGAGGAGGGAGATAGTGTTATGGACGCTTTAAGTACAATACTATAACTACTTAGAGAAGAGTTAGAGAAAGCTAGTTGGTTAATAAGGGCACGGTCTAAGATAGATCTGGTAGAACTATATAACAAGGAATAGTAACTAAGGTTACGTAATATAATCTATAAGGTCTATAATAGAGCAAGTAGAGTAGACAGAGCAGATAGAGCAAGGACTTTCTTAGGCGTATGGTTGTGTATTTAAGGACCTACAGTCCCTACCTAGATAGTTCCTTTCTTTATAGTGAATCTCAGAATATAATTGGAGTTAATCTGTTAGGCAACCACTCTACTAATTATTATTTGTACTTATTACATTGTTAACTTCCTGTTTACCTACACACCTAGCCTATTAGCGAGTCTACTATAGTGTTTCCCTATAAGGCTTCGTTACAAAGGCTAAAGAATTAGCACTATAGCGTAGAGAGGAGAGCTATCTATTCTAGTATAGTATTTATTGAACTTTTCCTAACCTTATTTAATACAATACTTTAGGTCTTAGTTTAATCTAATACCTACTAATACCTATTATATCTCTATGTATTTTATAAGGACATCTATTATAAAGAGAACTTCGCTAAAGCTTAAGCTATGCCCTTAAAGTTTTATAGTTACGCTATAGAAAGGCCTAAAGAGGTTCTTAATTATATAAAGGAGAGACCAGTTAGCTAGGTTAAAAAAGTCTTTATAAAGTATATCTATATTAGCCTTTATATACTACTTAACTTTAGACTTATACTAAATTACAGTCTCTAGTATTTATTACTAGCTATTCCATTTTATATAATTATTAAAAGGAATCCTTTATCTAATAATTAACATAAACTACTTTATGCAATTACTTAAGGAGCGGGAGTAAATAATAATGTTATATAACTACCTAAGCGCCCCTATTGCGCGGAATATATCGCTGTTATTCTCTTATATAGCTTTATTATATATTATCTCTAGCTTTATACTCTCCTTTTTAAAAAGCCTTTTATACACCTTAATCTCTCCCTCCTTAGTAGTACTAAAGAGGAAAGTATTAACTATAAGGTTAATAACATATCCTTAGTATTAAATTCATTAGTAGATAGGATTCTATTAAATGTCTTTATTCTTTAATAGGAAATCTAATATCGTATAACACAGCGTATTATTTATTAAAGAATTATTACTAATAATAGCCCTAATATTTTATACGATACCGTAATCCAGTAGCACTAAAAGAAGGATATTCCGCTATTTTTCTCTCCTACAGTTTATAATTAGTTATAAAGTAAGAAAAGCCCGCGCCTTTTACTTTTAAGTATTAATAAAATAGGAGCAAATAGCGAGGAGAGAGTAGTTATTTAGAGTTATCTAGATATTAATAGAGAGATAAATGTTTAAAATCGCTAACTGAAGTTTTTTTCGTACGATGTTCTTTTAATAATTAAATAACTATTTAATCTTCTAGCTAATATCTCTATAAGCTGCTTTAATAAAGCTCTAGGACTCCTAATTTAAAGCCTAATAGAAAGTATGGAATTCTAGCTATTTAACTATATAAAATAAAAGGTTTTTTATAATAATTAAATTAATAAGGGCTTAATTAATAACTTCGAGATTAAGAGAGGACCTTAAAATAATAGATTTAAACTCTAATAGATCGCTTTTAGATCTAGCCTATCTCTAAAGATCCTTAAGTATAGCATTTACTTTAGTTTTTATATAACTTATTCTTAAAAGGCTAATATTAATTAAGTGGTTTCGTTTAAGATATGTCTAAAAATTCGTAGTAACTATTGTACTATACTTATAGTCTATAGACTTACAGTAATAGATTTTTTTCTGTTATTATCTTACGCTGGCTTATATTTGTATAGTTCTTAGGTATATAAAAGGATTAGGCTTTAATATTTCCCCTTATTCTAAAGAAAAATTTAATTAATTAAAGAGTATTTATAATCTAAGATGAATCTGCTTTAGAGCTCATTTTTCATATAATATAAAAGAAGAGCTTTAGCTTAAAATTATTAATATAGGAATGCCAAGATGTTTATAATCAGATTATAATTAGATTGCGAACCGACAATCCAATTACAATCTAATCGATAATCTTATCTGATTGTAATTAGTTTAATCGTTTATAATCCTAAGAAGGACTCCTATCTTAATTGATCTATAAAGAAAATAAGGCTATATATATATGAGGTGTATAAGTTATAGGTATATATAAGCTAAGCATTCGGTGTCCGAAGCTATAGCCTATAGTAGCCATACCATAATCTATATATAGGCATTAAAGATAGTAGTAAAACGGTAATAAATAGACTTGCTAATAAGCAAGCAAGCAAGCAAAACACCCCTCTGCTTGCTTAATTGCCTAATTTAGAAGCTCTCTGCTTGCTTACTTGCTTATTAGCCTCAAAATTACGTCTACTTGCTTGCTTGTTTGTTAATTACTTACCAAGACAGTATAGAATTTAAAGTTCTATAGAAAATCCGCTATGGCTTCGCCTAGTAATAGTACATTGCCTACTAAGCTCCTCCACTATTAATTAATTGTAGTATAAGCTCGTTCGCGCGGCTTAAAGGTAGTTTATAAGGCAGATACGGTAAAGGCAGCGCGTAGATCGCGATCTTGGCATAGTGTAGAGGATTAGGAGGTAGAGAAAGGAGGTATAGTAGCTATTCCTTTGTTAGCTATTAGCTTTATATAAATTAATAGACTTACTACCTTCTCTAGTGGCCTTTTTATAACCCATCTTTTTCTAAAAACGCGTGCATTATAGAGCAGCAATTATTATTAGCTATAGCCTAGATTAATAAGGCTCTCGTAGATTACCAGCTTTACTAAATTCTTGCTTATAATCCAAGCTTATAGCTAGTATAGTTAGTATATTAAAGGCAAACTAGGCAAGGTGTGGAAACTTAATTTACATTTACCACCAGTACTTAATTAGATCCTAAGCTAACGGGTATTTCTTTAGTAGAGAATTAAGTAACTTCTACCACGTGTACTCGTCCTTGCAGACCATCTAGCTTAGTATTAAGGCACCAGAGTAGGCGTTAATATAGCTATTACGGCTAGTAGAGACTTACACGCGTTTTAGAGGTAGTGCCTCTGGTTCTACTAATAAAGGTATTAAATAATCTTTATACTGAAGCCAGAGAGTTTAAAAGATAATATTGCCGCTAATAATCTAATTGGGCCTATCCTTCTACGCGTTCTAGCAGAAGCGCTTAAAATAAGGATATAAAAGAACTGCTGCGTAATATACTGGAGTATTATTAAGCTTAAGATAGTAGTCGTTTAGCTTTACCTAGGCTGCGTTTAAATTAATTATAAAATAATCCTCTATTACTTCCTAATTTGGATAGTCCTCTATTATAGCTTTAGTAATATAATCCTTCTTTTCTTTAAAGACTCTAAGCAGCTAATTAAACGTAGGAATGACCTCCTAAATTGCGCTGTGTTTACTAGCCTTGCCTCTACCTTCTACTAAGCTTATAGCTTCTTTAAAAGGGCTAAGGATCTCCATATATTTATTAATGATTAACCAATTATATGCGTTTAAGCTGCTAACGGCGATATAGCGGCAAGGCTTAGGTACCTTCTTGCCTTTAGATCTAAGGGAGGCCGTTTCCTTTTTATGCTTTATAATCTAGTACTAAGCAAATAAATTAAGAGGCGCTTAGAGCTTAGTAGCTTATTTAAAGGCAGTGTAGTAGCTATTTTAGCAGGTCTTAATAGGCTTAATAAGCTACTTAATTCGGAAGCCTTTTTGTGGAGATATGTTCTTATTAACTTAATATTGCTTAAATAGCTGCATAAGCTAAGGCGTGTTAATTAAATTAATAAGGTTATAAAGTATTCTAAGCGGTCCTTCCTTCCGCCATTACTCTAAAAACTCTTCTTTTTCTAGTATATTTGCATCCTTATTTTTAAAAACTTCTTTATTTTTACTAAATATAAGCTGCTAAGCAACTAGATTTAGGATATAGTAAGCATAATAGGCGCGCCTATAGGCCTTATTAAAGCTAAATTTAACTACCAGATAATTTAAATACGTATTATTTATATGGGCGTTATTAGTAATAAAGTAGCCAAGCTGCTTCTTTATAATCTTAAATATATTAAGGACATTACTAATAACTTCTGCGTAGTTAATTCCTAAGTGCTGGCTAAGCTACGTAGGTAGAGTAAGTATATAGTCCACTATATAACCTTCCTTGTTAAGGTGATGTATATATACGCCGATAAGAGTAAGCTTGCCATTAGGGGTCTACTAGCTATTAAAGGATATATATAGGAGTAATCTAGAGGCAGCGAGAGTTTTAGTAATAGAGGGGAGGTACGCTTTGTAGTCGGCTAGTATATAGTCTACTACCGCTTAATAATTGAGCCAGAGTACGCGCTTAGCCTTAGGATTTACAATTTATATTATACGGCGGAAAGATAAGGTTTCGAACTCTTATAGCAGGTGGTTATTTTTAGTAAGCTAATTAATAGCTAATTGCTTAAATATAGAGGTATTAAAGCCGCTAATAATTACGTTAGCAGCTTCTTAAGAGACGTATTGGCCTAAAGCCTAAAGTTACTTAAGAACGGTATACTCACGCTTTTTAATTTAAATATAATCTCTCTATTTTTATCATATCTATAGCTAGGAGTATTTTTAGCAAGATACGTTTAAGCAGTAGTATTAGCATTTAATATACTATAACGACCAGGGCCTCCACAGTTAAGAATTTTATATTGGTGGCAGTACTTATAGATAAAAATAATTTGCTCTAGCTTTACCCGACTTTAGTACTTATACTTATATTTATAAATAAAGCTAGGTGTGCGCTTTAAGCTATAATAAGGTTTTTAAAGATCTGAAAGTCGTTTCCAGTTAATGCTATTATAATTATTAACATTATTGTCATCTGTAAGCCGGTTGGGCGCGGCGGCTTCCAATAATAAGACTGTAGGGGCTAAGGGGTTTTCTGCGGATATTGCACTCATATTCACGTTAGTAGGGTCCTATGCCATAGTAGTAGCGGTGGCTAAGTAGGTTCTATTAAATTGGTGGAGTTAGTAATAGATAAGGATAGAAAGGTGTTTATTGTTTACTATAAGCTACGCAAGACTTTTAGTTGGCGCAGAAAAACGTTTCAAATAGGCTTAGCGGTTACCTAAAAGGGCTTGTTTACACTATTTGCATTACCTTGGCCACCAGAAAAACACCAAAGGTCTATTACCAACTACCGCTACTACTAAATTAACTATATACAAGCAATAAACAAGCAAGCAAGCAAGCAAGCCTTTGGGATTAGCCGAGACTTAAACCCGAGCTCTGGTATCAATCTAGCTTAGCTCGACTGTGCTACAATCTACTTGTCGCGTGGTTCGTCTCTTCCAAAACCAAGTAAACGAGATTGCGCTCGAGTGCTCATTGAATGTGGATTCAATAGTTTCAAGAGATACCCCTTTTGTTTCCGGCATAGTTACAGCACAGACAACGAGAGTGAGGAGAGTAGCGAAGCCGAAGAAGAAATATACACCGAACGAAGATTTAGCGAGGAGGATTGGTGTAGTAAACGCCACAATCCAGTTTGAAAGCTTTATACCGTTAGTATATGGGAATAAGGCAAGAAGGTATTAGGCGTGCGTACCCAGTTTGCGCTCTGCGCAAGACAGCTTGCACTAGCTCTCGTGGCACGCGGCTGAATCTCACTAGCATAGAGTCTGAACCCAATACCCCAGGTTCCACAGTATACAAGAGCGTAGAAGTAAATCGCGACGACAACAACCCATCTCGCCGCTCCATAGCCTCCATGGACGCTATTTGCGGCGTACAATGACCCAATTAGAAGCATACATGCGGTAAGTAAGACACCGCCCGTTATCGTGGAAGCCCGTCGGCCCCAGTGGTCCGAGTAGATCGATGCCGGTATAGTTACCGCTAGTATAACCAATGCGGAAACACCAGAGGCTAGGAAAGATGCTTTTTCAGATGTCAAGCCTGCTTGCTGGAAAAGAAGAGGTGCGTAGTATAGCACTCCGTCAATACCACTAAACTGCTGCATCATCATTATAAAGCATGCAAGGGCCGCCTGCTTCCTCGCATCCTTCGAAAGCACTTTGGCAAAATCTTTGAACTTAGCCTCTATGCTCGAGACAAGCCCACTTTGGACAATGCCGCCAGCATCTTCGACTGGCTGTTGCATTATCTCTTCAAGCTCTGATGAAGCTAGGCCTAGCCGCTCAAGAACAGCTTGGGCTTTTGTAAGTCGCCCTCTAGTCAGCAGCCAACGAGGCGACGGTGGTATGGTAAAGCAGGCTGAAGCGAAGGAGAATGCTACAACGGCTTGGAACGCCAGAGGAGTTCTCCAAGAAGCAGAAGATGTAGCGATTCTCGCGGTGCCATGCGAGATGAAATAGCCTGTGGCAATACCAGCTACGACCAAGAACTAAACGAGTGATGCGAGTTGCCCTCTTCTTTTCACAGGAGCTATCTCGCAGATATAGACGGCTAAGGTGCCAAGGAAAAGTCCCTCCCCGATACCCTTGGTCACTCTTCTAGATATAAACTGAGCCAAACTAAACGCAGCTGTTTCTAGCATTGCACCGATGCCGAAGATAGTTGCTCCTACAATAATAGTGGTGGAGCGGCCATATATATCTACTACGTTTCCTACGAAAAGACCTAAAAATGCTATAGGTAGCAGAATAGCTAAAACAATAGCTCCGTGCTGTAAGGCTGATAGATGGCTAAAGGACCTTTAAAAGGAGCTTATAGAAGTAATTAGTCCGATTATACGAGTGTTATACCTATTTAACAGTTTAATAGGAAAAGACTTCCGGATTATTATATCTGTTAATAAACCAGGACATATACCTAAAGATAAACCCCCTAATAGCTACTATAATAGAAGCTCTATAGTAAAGAGGGAGGCGGAGTTTTTAAACTAAACTTTTCATTCTAACAAGCTATCTCAATAACAGATACTAGCTTATTGTTATTATAATGCAATTAACTAATAAAAATAAAGTTAAGATAACTGTAGCAGAATAACCTACTCATTTTACTAAACATAACTCAGATTTTGCCTAGTTATTAGAATAAGGCTAGATAGTAAGTAATTCTCCTCCATATAGAAATTTGGTAATTATTAGGTGCTTAGTATAACAAAGTTTTAATAGCTAATAAACTACCTACTTAGTTAGCTAGTAAATAGAAGTTAACTAGATAGCTAAGGAATATAGGCACCCCTTACACCGTGCACGCAGTAAAGATTATATTATTAGTTATCTTATAATATATAATAATATTAATAGAATTTAAGCGCCATTAATAATAATAGTAAGGTATATGGGGCACTGGTAAGGTCTTTCTCCCCCTATACTTACGGCCACGCCTTTATCTAATATTCATTAATTAACTAAATTAGCTAAAAAGGCAACACGTGGATATGCTTGGTTTATTAATTAGTTCATTAAACCTTCTTAACCTACTTAAGAAAGGCAGCCTAAGTTAGCCATATAAATGCATATTTTACAACTATACTGCTAAGGTAGCTAAGATAGATAATCTTAAAATTTATAAAATTACTAGGTATGCTTATAAACCTTATAAGATATCATAACTACTACTAGCTCTCTTCGTCGCTTCTGGAATTCTATTAGTTAAATATACTTAATTTAAAGCTATAGTTATCCAGCTTCTTTTACAGAAAGGTAAGCCTCTATCTAATATTAATATTCCTTTTTCTGCTACAATTTACTGCTTACTTTAGAGTAAGCCAACTGGTTATAAAACTAACTTGCTATTTTTAGGCAATAGTTCTATCAGCAATAAACTAGAATGGCGATATTACTAAAATGTTATTATATTAACCTCCTACGGACAGCTTAATATTATAATTTACTTCTAAAGACAGTCTAAACGCCTAAACCTAGCTAGGCACCTCTATGGATCTAGCTTTAGGTCCTAATAATAATGCTTATATATAGGATATAAAAGCCCAAACTATAAAGCTATTCAATAATAAAATATCCAGCAACATTTAACTTTAAATCTATAGCAAGACAACGTTCTATAAGGTTTTCATAGAAGCGGAATCTACGTTGAAATATATAAGGAACCCTCTATCCTTAGACCCTCCTAACTAAAAACCAATTAGACACTAGTAAAAGAATAAAAGCTTACCAATACAAAATAAACTTAAACGCCTTCTCTGGCTGCTAGATACCTATACTGCTGTAGGTAATATTATATACCAGTATAACTTAGATCTTAGTTCTCTAGCTTAGGGCGGCTGCCAATTAATTATAAAACTAGCGCTATATGACTTTAATATCTTAGAAAATATTATTAACTCTCTTAATTAGATTTATCTGCTTTTAGGATAAGTTAAACTTTATAGCTATATATTTAAAGTCAATTAGGTTAAAGAAGGTGTTGTTACGCTTTACGCATATATTCTTAATTTTATCTAAAAAGTAATAAGATTCCTACGCAAGCGGGGCATTAGAAGGATGACAGCTGCTATATAGAGACCATATTATCTTAAATTCTAGGGAACTTGCCAGAAAATCAAAGACTATACAGATTTTATAGAGAAAGAAGCAAATATTGCAAATATAGTAGCTCTGCAGCGACAAAATAAAGAGTTATAAAACTATCTAATAGAAATGACTGCCGCTTTAGCTGCACAGACCACAACTATAGAAGCCATCCATTTATAAAGGGCTGCATAGACTACGACTATAGAAGCTATCCATTTATATATAAATAAACTATACTTTTCTTAATTTTCCTAGCTTAATATATACTAGGATAAACATTCCAGAGAGTGTCTTATATTGGTTTAGAAACTAACAAAGTATCTAATAGCAACCAATTTTATTAATAATGCTCTAATAATGCTTATATATAGCTAGAAGTACCTTCCAACTAACGCCTATAGTTGGATTCTTTTAGATGCAACTTTTTTAAAGTAGAAAAATGGTTTGGATCTAAATTTTCTTGCTATACTTAGTGGTTATAATACTAGAAAGTTTATTATAGCCTCCTTTATAACGACTCGTCTTTTAAATAATTTAGTTATTAGTAAGAACGTTATTTAGTTTTACTCTATATTATAGGAGGTAGAGCTAGTAATACCAACCTTAATACTACGGTGCTTTATTGTATAGCTACTACGAAATTAACCTGAGGTTTTAATATATAAAAAGTTAAGCTTCTATAAAAAAAAATATAAAGTAGTAAAATCTCTTATAGATCTGTTTACTCTCTTTATAGATATAGTATTAGCCGTTGGTAAAACATATATTATAATTAATGGGCTTAACTTATGCCTAAATAGCGCCCTTATGGTTAAGAATCTTCTTTAATTAAGTAAATCTGGCTTTGTAATTAAAATTATTATAATAATAATAGATAATCCTAACCTTAGCCCAGTTCTATAAGATGTGGCGAAAATTATACTGGAAACAGATAGCGTGTTATATAATTGTTCGTACTAACTTAATAGCACGAGTGAGTCGTATCCACGGGCACGAAATACATGTAGTATCGTATGCTTGTTTGGATGGTGACTGTCTCTTGTATTGAAGCAGACTACGTGGTCTATATACTGATGCGACCTCCCCCTAATTAGTCAGTGCTTTAGGGGTGCACTAGACGCGTAAGCGGGTAGTTAATACACCGAACGCGTAAACGCGTAGTTGGTGTACCGTACGCGTAAGCACGCGTTCGGTACGACAGGTGCTGTAATTATACACTGGCGGTACTTGAAAAATGAAACCACCTGTGTACAGCCTCCGTAATTGTTTTAATAGAACCGTAAAACACAAAAGAAATACATAGGAAATCCCTCCCAAGGTGCCTTCTAGGCTGCCTTCCAGATGGTACTTTGAGCTGGCCGTAAGTCCTGCTTAAGGTCCGTAAAGTAAACTATACAGCCTTTTAACGGGCCGTAAAGGAACCGTAAGTGCTCCGTTAGTCACGTTCCACCTATTCTGTGACCTTTAGATTGAGCTTATTTGTGTTAATTAGGGTTTTTAGAGCTTGACACGGCTTTGCCTTAGTCATAGCGTCTGCTGGGTTGTCTCCGCTGCTGATCTATTTGACCTCCGTGATTTCACGTCATTTGTAGGCCTGACGTAAGCATATTAGGTCGACCATAAGCCTCTTCTTTTATATCATACCTAGTTTAACTAGGTAGTCGTAGAGGGACTTTAAATCGGTGCATAAAACCAGGGGTAACTGCTCCAGTTATAAAATCTTCTGGATCGTTAATTTAATTGCGGCTGCTATATCAAAGCTATAAGCTAGTGCATATAGTTTAGAAGCTAGTACACTACAGGTTACCTGTTTGTATTTAATTAAGGACCAGTGCAGGATGTTTACGTCCTAATTACGGTCCGTAAGTATAATTACAAAGCCGATTTGCGATAATAGGTCCCTGTTATTGGTAAAGGAGGTGTCTATAAATGCCAGTAAGCTAAGGGAACTTAGGTCTAGTGGTATAAAAGTAAATCCCCTTGCTGTATTATTAATTTGCCACTAAATGCGCTTATTAAGCTACTTAATATTTTCTTCTTGCGGATCTACTGCCTGGGCCGCAAAGGACAAGTTATAGGCAGATTCGGGTTGGCAGACTATGGCAATATAGGCGCCTCTTGCACGCTATGCAGCGTATTAGTCCTTTATATTTACGGTCTTATGGGTCTCTCCATAGGAACTGGTAAGGTCCGTAGGCTTTGCTATAACAAGCTTTAGGTTTTGAGCTTAGCATTCCTGGGTTAGCTGGATTAAGTTGCCCTTTTATATAATTAAGCCTCCGTTAAACTTAATTGGAGTCTGCTTAGTTAACTACTCTTATAGCTTTGCTAGGAACTTAGCTTCTTGCAGTTTAGTCTCTTTAGTGTCCGCAAATGTCCGGTCTACTAAGAAGAGGGTATTATCTGTTTGGAGTCCAACAATACCAAGGCCGTTTAATGGGCTGTATAGGAGGCAGAGGTTGTAGGTTAACTGTTCCATTTTGAGTTTACTAACGTGGTGCTAGTGGTATATCTTAAACTAATGGTTTCTGGCTTCTAGTACTCCGTAAAGAGATTTTATAACCTATAAAATTGTTCCTGGTTGTAGGTTGAGCTTATAGGGTGGTTATATAAAGATATCCCTATTTAGGTAGGTATTAGACTGCACATAGGCTTATAAGATGTCCCGTAAGTAAAGGGCTACAGATTTAGTTTGCTGTAGTCTAGGCATAAGTACGAGTATAATTCGTTAACTGACCTGTTAAATTGTAGGTAATTATATAAGGACTAGGTTCTTTCCCTAGTTATTATAAGCTTATATAATGAGCCTTAATTTCTTAAAGGCTTTGTTAGTACTAAGGTGCTTAATCTTGTTAATAAAGCGTAAGTTAAATATACAGACGCCTTGCAGAACGTCTCTCTCTGTTATAATTGCAAAGACACCCTTTTTAAGTAGTCCGTTAATCTCTTTACGCTATAAGTCTGTAAAAGGGGTTTCCTGTACTAGAACTAATATATCCGCAGGTGGAGATTGCTTTGCGGATATGCCTATAGAGGTTAGGTGGTTCTCTGTTATGGGATTCTTATGGGGGCGTCCTCGGCCACGCTTTATAGCAGGTTTAGTAGGTTTAGTAGGTTTCTAGGGGACCTCTAGGGTAGGCAAGGGTGCCTCCAGTTTATCTGGTTCGGCAGTCGCTTCTAGTTTATCTGGTTCGGCGGTTACTTCTAGTTCGTCTAGCTTAACATTATGGGTGTTTTCGGGCCGAAAGTAGGGTTTTACGGACGTGCTTCTAAAGCTAGTTGGCCCGCTAGGAAGCTGTACACAGTATATCTCATTTTCTACGGCTAGTAGACGGTAAGGTCCATTCCAACTACCGCTTTCACGCCATACGAGGACTTCAGAGTTAAGCGAGAGGTTGTATACTAAGGTCGTATTAGGTCCGTTGCAGTAGTATAGGGCGTTATTAATAGTTTGTTTAGCCCGTAATTTGGCTATTTTGGCCATTGCCTTCTGTATTACAGCTGCTTGTTCTATAATAGACGGGGCAGGGGGGCCTAGGTTGCTTATCTTTAGGTAGGCTCTATAAACCAAGAGGGTGGGTACTAGTCCGTTAGGGCCAGCGGTGTCGTTGACGGCTTTTATGGCCATCTATAAAGCTAGTTCCTTTTAGATGTCCTTATACTCATCTATAATAATCTAATAAGCTCTCTATAGAGCTAGGTAAGCTTGCTTAATAAGCCTAACAGACTAATACGCCTTGACTAGAACAGCTTTTGTTAATATAGCCATAGCCATAGCATACTGCTGGAATTCCTTACTAATAAAGTTTCTACCGGCGTTGTGGGTAATATACTTAGGAGGTCTAACGTACGTGTCAATCTAGTAGGTCCGTAAAATATCCTAAGTATGCTTTGCGGATATATTTTGCAACTAATGGGTGGCTTAGTAGCGGGTTACCTTATTAATTATATGTAATACTGGGCTGCCGTTAATATACATAATATCTATATATACTAAGTGGTTGAAGTTAAGGTCCTTATAAAGGGTGAACTTAAATTGGCCTAGGGAACGTCCGTATTTCTAGCAAAAGGAGTAGTATTTAGTTAGGTAATTAACTGCCTTCCTGTTAACGTCGTCGTATCTAAAGCGTTCAAGGACTCTATATAGCTTTTCGGCTGACGGGTGGCCGAAACGGCGGTGCAGACGGTGGATCTCCGTACTGGTAAGGTAGTACAGGTTATAGTCGAAAGATTCCTAAATATAGGTCTATAAAGTCTCTCCCTATATAAGGAACGGGTGTCCAAATTGTTGTGTAATTGGCAGGGTAATATGCTTGCTTTCTAGGGCAGTTGTGGGGCCGATTAAGGTGTCTATAATATTGTTATAGTAAACCTGTAACCTGTCCATGTCCGCAAGGCAAAGTAAGAAAGGGGTGTCTACTTTTACTATGTGGAAGTTAACTAGGCCAATTAGGGTCTTAACTATAACTAATCTAATTAATACAGTTAAGCTAATACCGAATTGGACGTTTACAGCCCCAGTTTGCATAGTGTTAATGTCCGTATTATTATTTGCGGTAGTCCTATATGCAAGGTATTGTCCATAACCTGTAGTAGACTTCTTGGAGGCGCCTATATTAATCATAACACCGTAGAATTCCTTGGGGGTATAGCGTTCTGTGGTAATATATATAAATGGGTCCTGCTTATAATCTATAACGTCCGTAACGGGGGTGCTTGTAGAATGGTTTTCAGGCGCAACTAAGTGTATAAAGGAACGGTCGGCTAATACGGTTGTAATATTAAAGGCTTGGCTGTCCGTAAAAGGTCTAAAAGTAGTTAGGAACGTCTCTGAGGTCTCCTGTTCCTGGTTATCTAGGTTAAAGTTAATTATAAGGGCTTCTATTAACTTATTAGGGGGCTCCTCTTCTTCCTCTTCTTTGTATTCTAAGATAAACTGGCTAATCCGTTTATTAAATCTCTTCTTAGACCTGTTATATTCTTCCTAGGTATACCTTATAGACTAATATCCTTCCTTGCTATACACGAAGCATTTCTGGTTTGTTTGTCTGCGGGGGTATGCTTTTATACGGGAGTTGCTGCGGGGGTTACGGGTGGGACTTGGTCGGTATAGGTGCTACTAGCGGTAATGGCGGTCCGTAAAGTAGACGTTTAAGTCTATCTACAGATATTGAATATCCGTAGCGAAGGCTTAAGTGCTGCCCGGTGGGTTTAAGACTTTGTACGTTATAATAAAGGAGCGTAGGCATTAATAAGGCCAGCTAAGGTGTCTGCAGGCTTATAATAGGCGTACTTGCAGGGCTCTACTTCCTAGCAAGCCATAATAAGTTTATTGTGCAGGAAGTCGTCTATTCGAAGCTTAGCGTTAAGGCCATGCTGTAGGTACCGGAGGTCTTTAATAAGGATTTGTAGACACTCTATAGTCGATTTTTCGGTGTTCTTGTTAATTACGGTCCATAGCTTGGTCGCATTCCATTAGGTAAGGATATTACGCCTATATTTTGGTCCTTCAAAGTAGTTACGGGTAGCTTTATATAGCTTATTAAAGGGGACACTAAGGGGGTTGCTCTTAAGGTTAGTATAGTAGTGGTTAAGTGCTAGGCCGCGCAGTATAGTAGAGTAGGCTTGGCTAAACTCTTGTTTAGGAATGTCAGCCTTCTGGCAGAGGTCCGTAAAGATAGTTAGTTTGAAGTTAAAATTATCATTTTCACCGCTATACTTAGATTTGTCGGTATAGAGCTTAGCTAGGTTAGCTAGCTCCTTGCTATAGGTCTTTACTTGGGTAGGTTATAGATCTATAACTTGCGGATCTATGGCTTGCGAATATATGGCTTGCGGATATATAGCTTGCGGATCTATGACTTAAATAGTAGGGGTAATTTAGTCCGTATTTTGGTTTACAGGGGTGTTGTGATCCGTAACTTAAGAGTAGGGTGTATTTTGGCCAATAAGGTCAAGTCTAAAGCCGCTTGGGTTTATGGGACGAATTTGGTTAAGTGGGTTAGGTATAAGGCCAGCAATTATATTTAGTTTGGAAGAAGTAAAGAGTTTCTTAGTTTCTTAGAACTGGTCTAGGATTTCCTCCTTAGTCCATTCTGTTTAGTCCTTCTCGTGTATTGTGTTGTATAAGGACTATGTAATAGTAACTTATTTATTCCTTTTAACCCATACACCTTAGTCACGTAAAAGGGTTTATAGTTTACAGATAGTAACAGGGTTATAGGCCTGAAAAATAGCTTCTATAAAGTCCGTAAAGTCTTCCTAGTATTGCTCCCATAGGTCGTTATTTATAAGCTTAAAGTGTTTATATTCAAGGATTTTAAAACTAATGTAGTTGTTAACGTTATTTATAGACGTAACGTTAACTCCTTATCTCCACTTCTTTTAACCTTCGCTAACTTGCTTGCTGATGTCTGCCATACTATAGTGTAGTGTGGTGCGTAGCGGGTAGTAGCAGCTTGTAACGGGTGGGGGAGGTCTTATAACGGTCCGTAAAATCGATTAACGGGTCCGTAATGGTTCACAGGAGGGTAGGGAGTTTCCACAAAAGGTCCGAAGAGGTTTAAGGTTTGAGGGGGTTAAGGATAGGGGTTCCGTATAGGTCTGTATTCGCGTCTATAACTTCCGGTAAACCGTACTAAGACTTAAATAAGTATACAGAGTTGGAGATAAGTCCATAATCCCCAACTTCCGACCTTCTAGCAGGTCGTACTAGGAGTCTAAACGGGTGGTCGCTGTTGTATATCGCTTGGTAGGAGGTGTCGAGTGATTGCTGATCTGTGCGCGCTCACTGATTAGTGTTCGTACTAACTTAATAGCACGAGTGAGTCGTATCCACGGGCACGAAATACATGTAGTATCGTATACTTGTTTGGATGGTGACTGTCTCTTGTATTAAAGCAGACTACGTGGTCTATATACTGATGCGACCTCCCCCTGATTAGTCAGTGCTTTAGGGGTGCACTAGACGCGTAAGCGGGTGGTTGGTGCACCGAACGCGTAAACGCGTAGTTGGTGTACCGTACGCGTAAGCACGCGTTCGGTACGACAGGTGCTGTAATTATACAATAATATTTTTACTTATATAACTAATCAGTTAACGGAAAACTTTCTATATCTTTAGACAATCTACCCTAATTTAGCTATGTTAATTATAACTAGTACTAGGGGTAGCATTGGATAGGTATGCTATATAATTTAGGGTATTACTTAATCTTCTAATAAGGAAGATATTAAAAAATGGAAAAAAGTTGCCGTAAAAGGCCATGACGTTATATATACATATTAATTTAATTATATTTCGATTTCTATTAAATTAAGGTAATTAGTTCTTATAAAGCTTATTTTTAGGGCTTTATTAGCTAAGGATAATAGCCTAGAGCTAAGAGATATTTATTAAAGCATTATCACGAATAATAAGGCTGACTTTAATATTCTGCTAAACTCCTTTAACCCCAGCTTATAGGATAAACGCGTAATATAAGAAGCTTTAGATTTACTAGCAAATGCGTAAATAACCTTTATCTCTTATATAGATGGAAAATATATAATTACTAATAATGTTATCTGAGATTATCTTTTTAAGTATATCCCCTCTTAATGCCCTTAGGTGCCGTATTTATAATTGCTAACTAATACTTATATACTCTAATGTCAGCTAAAGTATTACTTATACCGTAAAGAGTTCAAGAATTTAACTCTGGATTATATACGCGCTGACTTTAAAGAGTTTGTTTATAAGCCTAGAGGCTTTAAAAAGTAAGTTATTAAAAATGCACCTAGTTAAGGTCTGCTAATATTACTATAAAGAAGTCTTTAGAACCTATTTATAACAATAGGGGAGTCCTCTACTAATACTAACTATAAATAATTTCTTATCTAATCTCTTAGAAGAGCGATTGAATTTTAAAATATATATTAGTTGTATTAAAGTAGGTGGATTTGTATTAGGAAATAGTGGCTTTGCTTTTTAAGTTAATAAGCCTAAGAAGACATTTCCTTATGGCAATTCTTTTAGTCCAATCTTTAAAGAAGTAGGCCTTTCTATTTCCTTAGAAGTGTTAGATTAAATTGATAATAAAGGTAATACTTCCCATCGTTTTATAGTGCTTTATTAATATTTATACAGCTTTTTAGAATCTTGCACTTAATCTTATCTCTATCTTCTAAATCCTCCCTATATTCTATTTTTTATGCTCTAGTGGCGGTAGTAAAAATCTTTTTAGTAATCTAGCTAGACTTTATTTAGCACTAAGCTTTGATGATTTTAATATAGAATATGTTAAACTACTCTTAGATGCTGTAATTAGTAATAAACTAGATAAATAACTTTAGGGAAAGGTCTATGTTGCTATAATTAAATCTACCCCTCTCTTTAACCAATGCCAAGCTTTTAATAAACCCTATAGCTATGTAATATAAATAGCTTTATAAATTCCTCTAAATACTAAAAATATGTAGATAATGTGCTAAAAGAGGAGCTTGGGCTAAGATGGTCTAGATAGTCTATAGCTATAATAATAACTATAGTTTTCTTGGCCTAAATAATTACTCCGCTAGTTATAGCTCGCTATTTTGCTCTTTAAATAATAATATATTTTACCCCTATTTAATAAGCTTATTACTAGGAAAATATATTAACTAGTTTAGCACATAATAGCACTATTATATTGCACTTAATCTGTCTAAAAAAAGATAAAATGTTTTTGCTAAAGGTACTAATATTTACTATTTAACAAATTAGATCTAATTTAATTTATTAAAATGTATATAAATATATTACTATTAATTGCAAGACATTTAGTAAATAACTTATGCTTTTATTAATCTAACGTCTATACGCAAATATTAGAAAAAAAGAACTTATATATTAATTAATCTATAAAAGAAAAGAGACTATATATATATAATATAGATATAGGTATAGGGGGAGGGGGTATATAATAGGGAGCTAGTAACTAAGTTAGTAACTAAGTTAAGGAGTAGATAACTAAGCCGGGTGGTAAGATAACCTAATTTAGGTTAATAGCTTTTTATTATTTTATATAGCATATAAAAAAAGTATAGTTAAGAATAAAGTAATAATAAATAATAAAATTATTATAATTAATTATTATTAATTAAATTAATTATAATAAAATCCATACTTATAATCTATTATATTACCTAGGCAATGCCAGTTGGTGCTCTTATTAGACTAGATTAGGGTAGATTTAAGCTTAAATCCACCTTATCTACTAACTAAATTATTTAACTCTAGGAGCGCTAGGACTGTCTAATGCAAATATATACTATAAATAGTAAGTCTTAGCACGATCCTAGTGTTAAGTATAAAAGGGGGGGTAGTAAAACTTACTAAGTTAACGCTAGTTCTCTACTGTTTGTCCTTATTATCCTTACCTTCCTTATTACTAGCTTTAATATCGTCGCCATCGCCGCCCTTAATAGCAGTGTACTGCTTTTCTAGCTCCTTATCCTCTGTAGCCTTATCCTTAGTTACTCTTCTAGATATAAACTAAGCTAAACTAAATGCAGCTGTTTCTAGTATTGCACTAATACTAAAGATAGTTGCTCCTACAATAATAGTGGTGGAGCGGCTATATATATCTACTATATTTCCTGTAAAAAGACCTAAAAATGCTATAGGTAGCAGAATAGCTAAAACAATAACTCTATACTATAAGGCTAATAGATAGCCAAAGGACCTTTAAAAGGAGCTTATAGAAGTAATTGGCCCAATTATACTAGTGTTATACCTATTTAACAGTTTAATAGGAAGAGACTTCCAGATTATTATATCTGTTAACAAACTGGGATATATACCTAAAGATAAACCCTCTAATAGCTATTATAATAGAAGCTCTATAGTAAAGAGGGAGGCGGAGTTTTTAGACTAAACTTTCTATTTTAATAAGCTATCTCAATAACAGACGCTAGCTTATTGTTGTTATAATGCAATTGCCTAATAAAAATAAAGTTAAGATAACTGCAGTGGAATAACCTACTTATTTTACTAAATATAACTTGGATTTTGCCCAGTTATTAAAATAAGGCTAGATAGTAAGTAATTCTCTATATAGAAATTTGGTGATTGTTAGGTGCTTAGTATAATAAAGTTTTAATAGCTAATAAACTATCTACTTAGTTAGCCAGTGAACGGAAGTTAACTAGATGGCTAAGGAATATAGGCACCCCTTATACTATGCACGCAGTAAAGATTGCGTTATTAGTTATCTTATAATATATAATAATGTTAATAGAATTTAAGCGCTATTAATAATAATAGTGAGGTGTATGGGGCACTAGTAAGGTCTTTCTCCCCCTATACCTATGGCCACGCCTTTATCTAATGTTCGTTAATTAACCAAATTAGCTAAAAAGGCAACACGTGGATATGCTTGGTTTATTAATTGGTTTATTAAACCTTCTTAACCTACTTAAGAAAGGCAGTCTAAGTTAGCCATATAAATGCATATTTTATAACTATACTGCTAAGGTAGCTAAGATAGATAATCTTAAAATTTATAAAATTACTAGGTATGCTTATAAACCTTATAAGACATTACAACTGCCGCTAGCTCTCTTTATCACTTCTAGAATTCTATTAGTTAAATATACTTAATTTAAAGCTATAGTTGTCCAGCTTTTTTTGTAGAAAGGTAAGCCTTTATCTAATATTAATATTCCTTTTCCTACTATAATTTACTGCTTACTTTAGAGTGAGCCGACTAGTTATAAAACTAACTTGCTATTTCCGAGCAATGGTTCTATCAGCAATAAACTAGAATAGTAATATTACTAAAATGTTATTATATTAACCTCCTATAGATAGCTTAATATTATAATTTGCTTTTAAAGACAGTCTAAACGCCTAAACCTAGCTAGGCACCTCTATGGATCTAGCTTTAGGTCCTAATAATAATGCTTATATATAGGATATAAAAGCCTAAGCTATAAAGCTATTTAATAATAAAATATCCAGCAACATTTAACTTTAAATCTATAGCAAGACAATGTTCTATAAGGTTTTTACAGAAGTGGAATCTATATTATAATATATAAGGAACTTTTTATCCTTAGGCCCTCCTAACTAAAAACTAATTAGACACTAGTAGAAGAATAAAAGCTTACTAATATAAAATAAACTTAAATGCCTTCTTTGGCTGCTGGATACCTATGTTTCTATAGATAGTGTCATATACCAGTATAACTTAGATATTAGTTCTCTAGCTTAGGGCAGCTGCCAATTAATTATAAAACTGGCGCTGTATAACTTTAATATCTTAGAAAATATTATTAACTCTCTTAATTAGATTTTTCTGCTTTTAAGACGAGTTAAACTTTATAGCCATATATTTAGAGTCAATTAGGTTAAAGAAGGTATTGTTACGCTTTATATATATATTCTTAATTTTATCTAAAAAGTAACAAGATTCCTACGTAAGCGGGGCATTGGAAGGATAATAGCTGCTATATAGAGACCGTATCATCTTAAATTTTAGGGAACTTGCTAGAAAATTAAAGACTACGCGGATTTTGTAGAGAAAGAAGCAAATGTTATAAACATAGTAGCTTTATAGTGATAAAGCAAAGAGTTATAAAACCGTCTAATAGAAATGACTGCTGCTCTAGCTGTATAGACTATAACTATAGAAGCTATCCATTTGCAAAGGGCTGTATAAACCATAACTATAAAAGCTATCCATTTACATATAAATAAACTGTACTTTTTTTTAATTTTCTTAGCTTAATATGTACTGAGATAAACGTTCCAGAGAGTGTCTTATATTAGCTTAGAAACTAATAAAGTTTCTAACAGTAACTAATTTTATTAATAATACTCTAATGGTGCTTATATATAGCTAGAAGTACCTTCTAACCAATGCCTATAGTTAGATTATTTTAGATGCAACTTTTTTAAAGTAGAAAAATAGTTCAAATCTAAATTTTCTTGCTATATTTAGTGGTTATAATACTAAGAAGTTCGTTATAGCCTCCTTTATAATAACTTATCTTTTAAATAATCTAGTTATTAGTAAGAACGTTATTTGGTTTTACTCTATATTATAGAAGGTAGAGCTAGCAACGCCGACCTTAATACTACGGTGATTTATTATATAGCTACTATGAAATTAACCTAAGGTTTTAATGTATAAAAAGTTAAGCTTTTATAAAAAAAATATAAAGCAGCAAAATCTCTTATAGATCTGTTTACTCTTTTTATAGATATGGTATTAGCCGTTGGTAAAATATATATTATAATTAATAGGCTTAACTTATGCCTAAACAGCGCCCTTATGGTTAAGAATCTTCTTTAATTAAGTGAATCTGGCTTTATAATTAAAATTATTATAATAGTAATGGATAATCCTAACCTTAGCCCAGTTCTGCAAGATATAGTAAAAATTATACTAGAAATAGATAGCGTGTTATGCAATGTTTCCACTTATATAACTAATTAGTTAATAGAAAACTTCCTATATCTTTAGATAATCCACCCTAACTTAGCTATATTAATTATAACTAGTGCTAGGGATAGCATTAGATAGGCACGCTATATAATTTAGAGTATTGCTTAATCTTCTAATAAGGAAGATATTAAAAAATGGAAAAAAGTTGCTGTAAAAGGCCGTGACATTATATATACACGTTAATTTAATTATATTTTAATTTCCGTTAAATTAAGGTAATTGGTTCTTATAAAGCTTATTCTTAGGGCTTTATTAGCTAAAGATAATAGCCTAGAGCTAACAGAGATCTATTAAAGTATTATCACAAATAATAAGGCCGACTTTAGTGTTCTACTAAACTCCTTTAACCCTAGCTTATAGGATAAACGCGTAATATAGAAAGCTTTAGATTTACTAGCAAATGCATAAATAGCCTTTATCTCTTGCACGGACGGAAAATATATAATTGCTAATAATATTATCCGAGATTATCTTTTTAAGTATATCCCCTCTTAACGCCCTTAGGTGCTATATCTGTGGTTGCTAACTAATACTTATACACTCTAATATTAGCTAAAGCATTACTTACACCGCAAAGAGTTTAAGAATTCAACTCTGGATTATATATATGCTAACTTTAAAGAGTTTGTTTATAAGCCTAAAGGCTTTAAAAAGTAAGTTATTAAAAATACACCTAGTTAAGGTCTGCTAACGTTACTATAAAGAAGTCTCTAGGACCTATTTATAACAACAGGGGAGTCCTCTACTAATACTAACTATAAATAATTTTTCGTTTAATCTCTTAGAAGAGCAATTAAATTTTAAAATATATATTAGTTATATTAAAGTAGGTGGATTCGTATTAGGAAATAGTGGCTTTACTTTTTAAGTTAATAAGCCTAAGGAGACATTTCCTTATAGCAATTCTTTTAGTCCAATCTTTAAAGAAGTAAGCCTTTCTATTTCCTTGGAAGTGTTGGATTAAATAGATAATAAAGGTAATACTTCCTGTTGTTTTACGGTGCTTTATTAATGTTTGTACAGCTCTTTAGAATCTTGCACTTAATCTTATCTCTACCTTCTAAATCCTTCTTATATTCTGTCTTTTACACTCTAGCAGTAGTAGCAAAAATCTTTTTAGTAATCTAGCTAGACTTTATTCAGTACTAAGCTTTAATGATTTTAATATAGAATATGTTAAACCACTCTTAGATGCTGTAATTAGTAATAAACTAGACAAACAACTTTGGGGAAAGGTCTACGTTGCTATAACTAAATTCACCCCCTTCCTTAACTAATGCCAAGCTTTTAGTAAACCCTATAGCTGTGTAACACGAGCAGCTTTACAAATTCCTCTAAATACCAAAAATATATAGATAATGTGCTGAAAGAGGAGCTTAGGCCAAGATAGTCCAGATGGTCTATAGCTATAATAATAACTATAGTTTTCTTGGCCTAAATAATTACTCCGCTAGTTATAGCTCGCTATTTTGCTCTTTAAATAATAACATATTTTACCCCTATTTGACGAGCTTATTACCACTAAAATATATTAACTAGTTTAGCATACAATAGCACTATTATATTGTACTTAATCTGTCCAAAAAAAGATAAAAACATTTTTGCTAAAGGTACTAATATTTACTATTTCAAAAATTGGATCTAATTTAATTTATTAAAATATAAATAAATATGTTGCTATTAATTGCAAGACATCTGGTAAATAACTTATGCTTTTATTAATCTAACGTCTATACGCAAATATTAGAAAAAAAGAACTTATATATTAATTAATTTATAAAAGGAAAGAGACTATATATATATAATATAGATATAGGTATAGGGGAAGGGGGTATATAATAGGGAGTTAGTAACTAAGTTAGTAACTAAATTAAGGGGTAGGTAACTAAGTTGGGTGGTAAGATAACCTAATTTAGGTTAATAGCTTTTTATTATTTTATATAGTATATGAAAATAGTATGGTTAAGAATAAAGCAATAATAAATAATAAACTTATTATAATTGATTATTATTAATTGAATTAATTATAATAAAATTTATACTTATAATCTATTATATTACCTAGGCAATACCGGTTGGTGCTCTTATTAGACTAGGTTAGAGTGGATTTAAGCTTAAATCTACCCTATCTACTAACTAAATTATTTAACTCCAGGAGCGCTAGGACCGTTTAATGCAAATATATACTATAAATAGTAAGTCTTGGCACGATCCTAGTGTTGAGTATAGTAAGGGGGGTGGTGAAACTTACTAAGTTAACGCCAGTTCTCTACTGTTCGTCCTTATTGTCCTTACCTTCCTTACTACTAGCTTCGATATCGTCGCCGTCGCCGCCCTTAATAGTAGCGTACTGCTTTTCTAGCTCCTTATCCTCCGCAGCCTTATCCTCCGCCTCTTGGCCAGCACTAGTAGCAGCCTTGTAGGCGGCAACCTGACGCCTTAAAGCCTCTGCTGGTAATATATATGGAGGCTAAGGTTCACCTTCTATTGCTCCTATGTCCTTACTATTAAATATACCCTTTACCGGAGGACCATATAAGTGGCAAAGATACTTATTTGCTTTAATTATATCCATATTTAGGCAGGAACGGCGATCTTTAAGGAGGATCTTGGCGCTGCTAAATAGCCGTTTATAATTATCTGATATGGGTAGAACAGTGAGGATATTGAGAGCGAATTGGGCGAGATCTGGCTAAGTCTCAAGGCGGTTATATCAGTATTCAATATAACTAAACTGCTTATTTGGTTTAAGCTTTAAAGGGTTAGTATTAATAAAGTCAATAAAGGCGTTAAGCTCCTGCGGTTTATCGGTAATATTAACGTCGGTTTTATATGTGATCTTAAGGCGCTTATAATCGCGAGCTAAGGTGTAGGTCTTTTCCTTTTGCTTTGGCGGCGCTGGTTAAGGAAAGGAAGGTGCTGCTGAGGATAATTAACGTCTACCTTTGCCTTTATATTCACTCTAAAGCTCCCTTACTGCCTCCTCTACTATAGATATCCAATTCTTCTTTACCTTATAAGTGCCCCAAGCTAGCTTAAACCACTATATCTTAAGTGTTGGATCTAGAACGATTGCAGCGTAGTACGCGGCTATTTAATCGGCCAGGTTGTAGTACTTTTTAGCCTTCTGCCAGGCTTCCTTTGCACAGCTAGCTAAGTATTAGAAGTTCTTAGCTTAAGGCGATTGTGTCAGATAATCTGTATTCTCTAAGGCGTGGGACACGTGCATTGTAAATCTCTTCATAGAGCCCTAGGGGCCCTAGGTTAAATCATTAAGCATTAATTAACGATTAAGTCAAGATTATTAATTAATTAACCCATTTCATAAATGAACCCCTCTACACGAACTTCGTGACAGTTATAAGCCCGGTCCGCCGACTTAAGAAGCTATTTAGCTATTACTTAATTATTTAAAGAAATTCTACCTTATTGTCAAACTCTGACACCTTATCGTCAAGACGTAGACTCTAACAGAAATCCTACCTTAATTATCATAGGACGATTCTGACACGAGATTCCACGAGATTCCATGAGATTTTACGAGAAATCCTACCTTAATCGTCAAAGGACGATCCTGACAATAAGGACGATCCTGATGATAAGGACGATCCTAACAACAAAATACCATCTTAATTCCTTCTTTGCCTATTAGTCAAAATGACTCTACTAACGTTAAGCTCGTTGACAATGATTATCCTTAATAAGTTAGAAGACTGGGAGCAATGGCTATAGCAACTCCGAGCCCTTATAGATTAGCAAATTTGGGCCTACGTTAACCCAAATAGTGCAGCACCTTAATAAGGTCTACTACAAGAACCAGCCTATCTAGAAGTTACAGATTTTAATAAGAATGTAACCTTATATATATAGCTCTCGACGAATTAACAGAAAGCGTACAAGAATAGTAGACAATACTATAACTAGGACATAAAGTATTTCCTAAGGTAGGAAGATTATCTTTAATAGATCTGCACCTAGATCACGTCTATAATATTAATTTAGAAGAAGCTACTGCTTAACCCTTCCTTAATAGTTAAAGAATAGCTATTTTAGCTAAAGGAAAACACAGAACCTACCTTATTGTTCGTTAGGAAGAAGGTATAATACTAGTATATGGAAGCCCTTAAGGGGTTTAAACAGTTATCAAAATTAAACTAATGGCTAGATTAATGGGAACATGCAATGTCCCTAGGAGAGAAGTACAAGATCCCTTAAATGTCCGATAGTATCTAGCTTTAAGATTTGGTAGAAGTTATTCAACCTTTTAGCGACGCCTACTATATGAAGTACACTACTAAGTTAAATAACCCTTAGAAGTTAAGATCTTCTAAATACCGTAGAGTAGCAAAGGAGCTACAAGAAGGACTTAGAACACCCTTAAAGAAAGCCAATACTACTATAAGAGGTAGTACCTTTAATGCAGACTTCGCAGAGTAAGCTACTAAGGATCACTCTAATACTACTAAAGGGTTATAAAAAGGAAAGGCCTTAGCACGCAATAGACGCTTAAAGAGAGCCAGGACACTAGTAGATAAGAAGACGTCCTACAAGAAGCCAATGCCTAAGTGCTTAGCGTGCGGAATACGAGGACACTCCCTATGGGACTATTAGTGTTTATTTAAAGACAAGAAACCTATAGGAGTCACAATAGGTAATGCGCGCATTAATAGGGCACTAAAGAAGGTAGAAAAGAATAAGAATCTTACTAACTAAGTTATAAAGATCAGACTTAAAGAATAAGAAGACAAGGCCTAATAACAACAGGACGAGAGCCAGGAAGTTAAAATTAAGGGAGAAGCTAATGCAATATTCCTAGAATTATATCACACCGGTTAAACCCATCCACTAAAGCTATTAACTATTCTTAACTTAGGAACCACTCTCTATATCTTTAATAACCTCTCTCGTTTTTATAATTTTAGGAAAGCTCTAAGACATAAATATATCACCGCCAGCAGCTTAGAAGTGCCTATACTAGGCTACGGTAATGTTACTGTCCAAATTATAAAACTAAACAAGAGCAAGAGAACCCTACGTCTTAAGGACGTTGCCTTTTATATAGACTTCAATACAAATCTAGTGTCATTCCGTCTGCTTTGAAAATAAGGGTTCTACTAAAACAATAAAAAAGACAACAATCTTCTAGTTTAGAAGGATAACACAATACTATATTAAATAGAAAAATATCACGGACAATAGACTATTAAATACGTCCAACTAGGAAGTCGATTAGCGTTTAATATAAGCCGACTGCTACACCGCTAATAGAAGCGTAGAGTATTATTAAGAGACACTCGTCCAGATTTAAAAGGTAATATGCATCTATAGCATCTGCGTCTAGGTTATCCAGGACCTATAAGCCTTTATTATTTAGGTCTTAACGCCCTAGAAGTCAAGCTTTAAGGCCCAAAAATAACGGAATATTAATATTACAGTCTCGCTAAAATTAAGCGTTAGGTCTTAAGAAGGTTCTTAAAACGGAATATTAATAAACCTTATCTTAACCTCTATATTAACTAGACTAACCTTAAGGAAGCGCATACTAGATTTATACGAGTTATATTTATCTATAATACCTTCTTAGGGAGAACCTTCCCGTATTTTATAACAACGCATAGCAAAGAGAAGGAGACACTATAAGTGCTTAAAGATTTCATCTAATGGATTTGTCTGAGGTATAACCTTAAGGTTAACACCATTAGATCAGACAATAAGCTAGGGAGAAGGAGAACCCTTAAATAGCTATAGACCCAAGGGATTATATTTAAGCCTTTGGCGCCTTATACCTAAGCTTAAAATAGTACCGCCAAACGCTTAGGGGGTGTGATTATTAAGAGAGCATATATAATAAGAATTACTACCAATCTACCACACAATCTATGGAAAGAGATAGTTAACTATACAGTCTACCTTCGAGATTAAACGCTATAGGAAAGCAATGGTTGGAAATCGCCATATAAGAGGTTCTATACCTTCCTAGCTAATGGGTTAAGAAAGCCGCAACTAGCGTACCTAAAAGCCTACGGCTATAGGGCGTACGCGATAACGTCAGACGCCTAGCTAAAGAAGAAAAGGCTAAGCAAGCTAGATCTGTAAGCCTATATCGGCTACCTCATTAGCTATAACTCTACCAATATCTATAGGATCTGGATCCTATATAAAGGTATTATTATTTCTACTAGGGACATTATCTTTAACGAGAAGACGTTCTTTAACGGCAAGTAAACGGACCTCTTAAAGGACCTATACGCTAAGTTAGACACGCTAATTAAGAAGATTTAACTCCCTAATACCCTAACCAAGAATAAGGTCCTTTTAGAAGACAACAAAGAAGTATTTAAACCGTCAATTTAAGAGGAAGACGACAACATTAATAAGCCAATTTAAACCTTTAATAAGTTAGCAGATCTTAAGCTTATAAGAGCTCTTAAAGATACGTATTATACGCCACCTCTAATAGAAGAAGACGAAGAATCTCCATATGCCTTTTACGTTAAGTATCCTACGAAGTTAGATATATAAGGTACTAATTAGGACATCGTCAGCTAAGTAGGAGACGGGTTTTACACTTAGGGGGTATTTAATAACTCTATTAAGGACTTATTTAAGAAAGCCTATAATAATAGGTTTAAAGACTTTATTACTAAAAGGATTACATAAGCCTATTACAGCGCCTTCTTAGCAGGAAGGAAGTTGAACCTTAATAGTTAACTTAATAACAGCAAGCTAAAATTAGGCAGAACACGTGATGTCAGATTATATAGGAAGAACTTACCTCTACTACCTTAGTTAATCCGTAACCTTAATATATATCCTCTTTAAGATCAGTTCCAAAAAGCTTAATAAGCTTACCTCTAATCCTATTATTAAATAAGGTTGTTTTAAGAAACAGATAAGAAGCATATAAAGGGATAATAGGTTCTTAGCTTAATATAGGTGTTCGTCTACAAGATAAACAAGCATAGATTTCTCCAGAAATGCAAGGCACGATTAGTAGTCTGCGGAAATTAATAGGCCCCAGAAGACCTACCTATGAGAGCTACTATATTAGCTAGTATAACCTTCCAAACACTTATAGCAATCACCGTAAAATTCAACCTGGAGATGACACAGATAGATATAGTTAATGCGTTTATTCATTCCGATCTCAATAAGGTTGTCTATATAAAGCTACCGCCAGGGTTTAACAAAGGAAAGATAGACAAAGTACTACGCTTAAGGAAAGCCCTATATAGACTACAACAATCACCACTATTATAGCAGAAGAATCTCACGAGCTTGTTAAATGAATTGGGTTTTAAAGAGGTACCTTAGAAGCCGTATATTATACTAAAAGGTAGAATAGTTATCTTCTTCTACGTTAACGATATTGTCTTCTACTACCAAAAGACAGATAAGAAGAAAGCTTAAGAAGCAATCAAGGAGCTAAGCAAGGAATACTAGATAAGTACCCTTAGCAAGCTAAAATAGTTCCTAGGAATCCACGTGCTACGCAATTATAGCTAGAGGCTCCTATAGCTATCCTAGGAAGCCTATATTAAGAAGATAGCTAACTAGTATAAAATAGATCTTAGAGGGCGTCTTCTAGACACTCCTATAGCAGAATCGGAACTCCTCCCTACTAATCACCGATTAATCCGTCTAACGCGTCCGTCCCCTAATATAGACCTATTAGTCCGCCCTATATCCCTACCAGCCTCTACAATGCTATATCAGAGAAAATTGGGTTTAGTACTCTATGCAGCCACTATAACGCGTCCGGATATTACGTTTGTAGTATTAAGGCTAGTAAGGTTTAATCAGGACCTAAGCCAAGAGCATTATTAAGCGGCAGATAGAGTCATCCAATACCTATATAGTATAAGAAGTAGAGCAATCTGCTATAGAGGAGATAAGGAAGGAATAAATAGTAGAGGGAGAGACAAAGGAATACGCGATAAAGGACAAGACGATAGAAGAGACGGTAGAGGTAAAGCGCAATTATTTATCTATGCTAGCGATACATTATTTACGGACAACTCTGTTAACAGAAAGAGCTTGCAAGGATATATTATAAAGCTATTTAGGGGGCCGATCGCCTAGATAGCAAACAAGTAGGGTATAGTTATAATATTAAGCACAGAAGCCAAGTTATTAGCCCTATTATAAATAGTAAAGAAAGCTATCTTTACCAGCAGGCTGTTTAAAGCAATAACGTTACGCCTAAATAAGCCCTTAATTATTAAATGTGACAACACCTAGATGCTCTAACTAATTATAGAAGATATGGTAAAGCTAATCATAAAGCTCTAACACGTTAATATCCATTAACACTGGCTATGTTAGGAATACGTAATAAGACGAGTATAATTTCAATAAATAGCAACAAAGGAGATAATTACTAATAGACTTACAAAGGCCCTACCCAAGCAGAGGTTTTAAAGTTTCGTTAATATAATCGGGATGGTGGATATTAAGGAGTAGCTAGATAAAGAGAAGCAACTAGAGGACCTAAGGGACGGTATTAGAGCAAGACAAAAGGATTTAGATAAGATTATGGTTTAATTAACTCATTAACGGACATAAGAAAGCGGCTAGCTTTAACCTTAAAGAGCTTAAAGCTAAGGGGGTGTATTAGATAATCTATATTCTCTAAGGCGTGGGACACGTGCATTGTAAATCTCTTCATAGAGCCCTAGGGGCCCTAGGTCAAATCATTAAGCATTAATTAACAATTAAGTTGAGATCATTAATCAATCAAACCATTTCATAAATGAACCCCTCTACACGAACTTCGTAACAGATTGTGGCTTATTAGCTTTAAGTTTAAGAAACTTAAGCTTTAACTTTTTTAGTTTAAGCAAAAGCTAATTAAGTGTCTGGAAGTAGTTAGCAAGAGTAGTTTGATTGCCTTCTACTATAAGAGTAGCCTTATAGAACGTTTTAAGATGATTATATAGATGGGAAAGCTCCTACCAGTGGCGTGGTTTGAGCTTATCCTTGCTAGTAAGCTTTTTTAAGTTTGGTAACGGAACGTAGTCGCTGCAGAATACTAGAATTCGTTCCTTGCAGTTTAAAAAGCATGAGATAGCCAAGAAGAGTGAATTCCATTACATTTAGTTATTTTGAACGAGCTAATAATTAATTAATATCGCTTTTAAAGCTGGTGTTGAGGTTATTGAATATTGCGACCGTACGTTTCGTAGCCAATTAGAAGGACTCTGACGTTCTACTAATAGTGGTGAATCTCACGAACTTCTAAATATACTTACTTTTAATCCATTGAATTCAGCCAACGAACCGCCTATTTTGATCCCTCTGAAGAAGCTGTGACGCTAAGGGCTATTACGGATATACTAGATAAGGTTATGTATTAAACCAACCGCTTCGCGCTTCTTCTAAAGCTTATCTACCTCCTTAAAGTCCATTTTGTGATACGCAGTCGCTAGCTCCTTGTAAACTTTCTTAGTATCTTTACCTATAATAAACGCCTGCGCATAAAGGTTTATAATATAGCCGAAGTAGCGAAGCCTACGAGCCTTCCGTTGCTTTGCTAACAGCTCTAGATATAGAGCTTAAAGGATCGCATTAATAGCCTTATCATTTAAATCCGCGTTGTCCGTCATAAAATAGCCAATATTGCCGCTAATCCTATAGTCCTTAAATAGCTCTAGCAGAACAGCCGCTATGTTCTTACTACTGTGTTTACTAACAAGCTTACAAAGCCCTAGAACTATATGTCGTCACCTACTGTCCTTATTAATAAAATAAGCAAAAACACCAAGAACCGCGTATGAGTTTGGTAACGTCTATAAGTTAAAGGATATTAATATCGCGCTAATAGTGTTATGCAGTTCCTTCCTTAAATCTTCCTTCCGTTGCTTAAAGCGCTTAATAACCCAGTTTTAAATTGTCTTAGAGGCCTTAGGGAGCAACTTCTTAAGGCCTAGATAGAGGAAGTATAGTAGCTAGCGGAAGTACACGTTCTTAAATTAGAAGAAGGTAATATAGCAGTAGATAATCCATTAAATTAAAAGCTCTTTAAAGCTTTTAAAGTTGCGATTAAATTTAAGAGACTAAGCCGCCGGGTAAGCCTTAACCATTAGTTGATTTGACGCTTAAGGAGCGCTTTAGTTAAGCTTGCCGCTAACTTTATCTATATAGTGATTCTTATAGAGGTAATCTAGGGTAGAACTCCTTCTAGATAACACGATTAGCAGCTCCTACTTAGCCTTCGCTCGCTTATAAAGATAGTAGTAGTAGTACTGTACCTTACTGTCGCCGTCCTTTAATTAAATATCCTCGCCCTACTTCTAAATTGGTGAAGTTCGCTACCTTATCGCTTTTAGATTCTTTGTTAAAGCTCTGCACCGAATATACTATTTGCCCTATAATTTAAACTCCTCTACCTTATTTAACGCGTTAGTAGCTTTTAGATTGATTAATTTAGGGGTAAGGATAACGTCGTTGGAAGGTTTAGAAAGGTAGGCAGGAAGATATTAATCTATAGTGCTAGGAAGGTAGCAAAACACTATAAGATTAAGGTAGTAATAGAAAGGGAGAGGCTAAATTAAAGGATGCTTCTGGTGGTAGCGGCAGCAGGAACAGCGGCAGGGGGCTTAAATATAAGCTAAGCTCCTTATTCTATAGACAAATACAAGTAAGCTTGGAAGGATCATCATCAATGCTCCCCCTAATTAGATAAGCTCTCTGCACTAACTACAAGACGCCCTATCCTTATCCTGATTAGGTATAGACTCTGGAGCGCTAGGAGCGCTAGAGGCCTTAAATCCACCCCATCCACTAATTAAATTCGAGGATCTAGCTCCAATGCAAGCTTTAGTCCAGCTAGGAGCGCCATTAAGAACCCGGTCCAATAAGAGTACTGATGCCAATGTGTCCAACAGTTAGCAGCGCTGGCAGCGACGCTGCCAAGAAGCTGATAATATAAGCAGTCAGTCAGCGTATAGGGTAATTACAGTCAATTAACAGTCAGTCAGTATAAATTCTATAGCGCGCTGAAAGCTCGCTGCCTCAGTGGTAAGATTAGGAAGATTTTATAGTGTTTTAAACCTTTAGTTAAGGTTAAGGATATTCGGCTAATATTTAGTTAGCTAAGTAATAGGAAACCCCTAGGAAACTCTTGCTTATCTATAGTAAATAAGACAGTTTCTCTAATTTCTCCATTATGTATATAAACTTATATTCCACCTACTAAATATTAACATTTTTTTTATTACCCTATCTAAATGCAACACACCTTACATTTTTCGCGCCGACTAGGGTATAGAGCTTCTTCCTCTACTTCGTCCTCATTAACTCTATAATCTACGCGTTAATTAAGCTCCTTAACGCCGCGTAGGCTTTATAAATTAACTGCTTCCTTACTTCTCCTAATTAATAATAACACCAAATTAGGCGAACAAAATAATTCTATATTATAACAGCCTCCCCTAGTTAATTAGAACTACGGCTATATCTTCCCTATTAGCTAAAACAGCCTCTACCTAATAAAATACAGTAAGCTTACTGGTAAATATAGATACCGAGTTATTAATAAGCGGTCGCTATTAGGCAATATCTCTATATTAGCAATTTGGAAACATAGAGCCGACCTATTTTAGGACGGTCCTTTAGGTAAAAAGAGGCTCTGGCTATATAAAATCTACTACCTAGTTTAAAAACTAGGTGCTCTACTTATAATAAACGGCACTAATTATATTAGCGGCCATTTAAAATCAAAGTATAGCCTTATTGTTAGGCCATAGAGACGCACTGGCCGTAACCGGCTTAGCGCAGGCGAGACGCCTACAAAACGTAGTTGCCCCGCATTAGAGAACAGCAGAATTCAGTTCTACAGTTCTACTTCATTAAGAACCAGATACTTATTTACACTCCGTTACTGTTGTTATGTTACTACATACCCTAAGGACCTTGGCGTCCTAACAGTTCTGAATTCTTATCCCTTTTTAGGGGTAGTGGCCTAACAACACCACGGTCTGCTAAGGCCACGACTATATAGCGGCAACCCTCTGTTAAGAAGACAACCTATATTTATTAACTACATCGCAGCCTATACCTAATAGCAAGACGCGGGCGTAATACTAGCGCAGTACATAATACCAGCGCAGTGCGTAGTACCGAGTCTGGGGAACGGCCTTAGGATAATATAGGTGGACCCGCGTCCCAGATAGAACCGGAAGTTATGGGCGAAGGGGATATATAGGAAGAAATACAACGGCTAGAGAACAAGAAGTTATAACTCCTAGAGTAAAGAAAACTACAGTTGCTTAGGGAAGAGGTGGAAGTGCTAAGACGTTAACGCGGCGAGGCGATATTAACTCCCGTTTCTGACCCATCTCTACAACCTTAAACCATCCCATTGGAGTACTTGGATAGTAGCCAGATGCGTCCAAACCTTAAGCAGAGGGCTACTAATATAATAGGCGCTTTATTAAAACGGGCCGTTAAAATAGAGAAGATTGCTCTATATTATGGCAAGAGTATTTAAGAGTATTAAGACTTCTGCAATAGCTTAAAGCTGGCGTTCCGCCTAGAGCATAACAGCTTCGCAGATAAGGATACCAAAGTTGTGTTTACTATGCAATATATTAAGGGGATTAACTAAACCCTTTGGCTACAGTATAAAGATAACTATTTAGATATATAGTTTACCTAGGAGGAGCTTATAGAATTCTTACTTAATTAGATTAAAAGTCCTATTAATTAAGAACTCTATATAGCCCTAATATATGTAAGGGCAACACAGCAAACTGATTAACCTATAAACGAGTTTGCTGCTTACCTAACCACCTTAAAAGCGTAAATTAACCCTCCTTATAATATAAAGCATCTAATAATATATCTATTCGCGAAACTGCGGCTAGAGCTATAGCTTGCTATTACTAACTATTAAGAATTCCCTTAAACTTAAGACCAGCTAGTTTCCCTAGCTGCCCTATTAGAGGAAAACTAGAAGAGCATAAGCGCCCTATAGGGTAGAAGTAATAGACGCGCCGTAAACTTGAATATAAAGACTACTTAGTTGGATAACTTAGGGAAAGCAGACTCTAAAACCACCGCTAGCAACTTAATGGCGGGGCGAAGCAATACCGCTAAGGGTTTAACTTAGCCTAAAGGAAACTGCTTAAAATATAGGCAGCTAGGACATTGGTAGTAATAATATAAAGAGCAGCTATGGAATTAACCACCACCTAGTAGCGTAAATACTACCTTTATACTAGGAAAAGATAAGCGCCCTTAGACCCCCTTATAGCCATAGGGTGCAAGCTCCTATTAGATTATAAGGAAGCTATTACTATCTTAGGTAAAGTCCTCCTAAAGAAGACCTAGAAGGAGACCTTAGTAATGCTTAATATTAGTGCTAAAGTAAATATAGTTAACTAGCAATTTGCTATGGAGTGTAACTTTAAAACGCTAGATATAGAACTACTTACCTACTCCTGGTTAAATAAAACTTAGGCATATTACTATAAGGCCTATAAGGTACCACTAAAAATAAAGGACAGCTGGGTTAAGATTAGGGAAGTAACCCTTATCTGCTATAGAATGGCTAACGCATTTCCTTCTATTACTATAGGTATGCTAGGGTTAAAGAAGGCCCGACTTCTTATTAACTATAAGGCAAAGGCATAGTAATAGAAGCTGGACGGCTTATCCCTGTTGCTATAAACCCCTAAGGGTTTTGTAGAGTCTCTCTAGACAGAATCTAGGGTCTTTACCTTATTAACTTCTAGAGTAATACCTAGCAAATAAGATAACAGCAGCTTACTAATTCTCCTCCTACAGTTAAAGGAAGTTAGCAATGTCTTCTTCTATAAAAAAAAGTAGGAAAGCTACCCTAATACCACTAGGGCAACTATGCTATTAACCTAGAAGAGGGATAGGAGGCCCTATATAGGCCGCTCTATAACCTCTTAGCCAAGGAGCTGGAAGTCCTAAGGGAGTACTTAGACAACACCTTAGTTAAAGGCTAAATCTAACTAAGTACTAGTCCCATAGAGGCATCTATCCTCTTTATACCTAATAAGGATAGGAAGTTGCGGCTCTATATAGACTATAAAGGCCTTAATAAGGTGATGATTAAGAATTGTCTTATACTACTATTAATTAGTAAGACCTTAGACCGCTTAACAGGTTCCGAGATCTTTACTAAGCTAGACCTAACGTATACATATTACCGCCTTTATATCTATTGTGGTAATAAGTGGAAGATGGTGTTCCGTACGCGCTACGGCCACTTTAAGTACTTAGTTTTGCCTTTTAGGCTAACTAACAGACTAGTGACCTTTTAGGGCTATATTAATCGGGCCTTATTAGGACTAGTAGACGTCTTCTATATAGTCTACCTTAATAATATTCTAATTTTCTCTAAAAATCCAGAGGAATATTGGCGCTACGTAGTAGAAGTGCTGCGTAGGTTATAATAATACCAACTGTATATAAACCTTAAGAAGTATAAGTTTGGTATATAGGAGATTAAGTTCTTAGGATATATTATTAGCCCTAAAGGCGTAGTGATAGATCCTAGCTAGGTAGAAGCTATTACTAAGTAGGAGAGTTTTTAATCTTATAGGGATATCTAGGTCTTCCTAGGTTTTACCAACTTCTATTATCGGTTTATCTATAAATACTCTGCTATTATAAAGCCTATTACTAATCTCCTAAAAGGAGCAAAGAACGGCCGTAAAGCTGGGCCTTTTAATTGGCCAGAGGAGGCGGAGCAGGTAATACGCCGGCTCTGCGACGCCTTTACGACAGCGCCGCTCCTGCGATACTATACGCCAGGCTTACCGACTTGGTTAGAGACGGATGCCTTAATATAAGGCCTAGTAGCAATTATATTATAGCTGTTTAAAGACGGCCTTTGGCATCTAATAGCCTTTTAGTCTAGGAAGCTTTTGTTAGTAGAGCGCAACTATAAAACCTATAATTAAGAGCTACTAGCTATTGTAGAGGCTTTTAAGTATTAGAGATACTATATTAAGTGGCTATTAAGCCGCCTAGAAGTGCTCTTGAATTATAACAATCTAAAGGGTTTTATAAAAGTAAAAGCCTTTAATAGATGGCAAGCCAGATGGGCTATAACACTGGCTGCCTATAACTTTATTATTAAGCATAGGGCGGGAAAAATAAACCCCATAAACGCGCCGTTAAGGCAACCCCTAGGCGTAGGGGGTCCGCTAGAAGAAGACACTATACTACTACTGCTTTAAAGGACTTTAGGAATATAGGGCCACTAACTTAAAGTAAAAGTCCTATTAAATGTATAGGAAAGCGAGCCTTCTACAGAGGTATCGCTTTTATAGCTATAGGCCGGCAACCTAACAGAGGTACGCCTGGGCAATATAGTAATACGTTTTAACTAGGCAACCTATACACATGCCGTTAAGTAGCGTGTAATAAGGACCTAAGTTAGAGAAGCAAGTACTTAAGAGAGTGCTTATAAGTCTAGTACGGAAATAGTCGTTAAGCTGATTAAAGGACTTTAAACCATAGATAACCTTATGCTGTAAAAGCACAGCAATAGCTTAGATACAGCAAGACGCCATTAACGCGCCTACTTAAAGCCAGTGTAGCAGTTTAATTCCGCTAGACTACTTTATTACCATAGGAGGCTATATGTGCCTCTAGACCTAGCAGTATATATAGAACTCCTATAGATCCACTATAATAATGCCCTAGCTGGCTACTTTAGTGAGAAAAAGACCCTAGATCTACTCTTGTATAAGTACTACTGGCCTAGTATAACTGCGGATGTTATAAGCTATATCTCTACCTGTAATCTATACCAGCGTATGCGTGTGCCTTAATATTGCCCTTATGGTAAGCTCTAAGCGCTGCCTTGCCCAGGTTAGCTATGGTAGGAGATTATAATAGACTTTATTATAGGCCTACCACCTAGTAGATAAGGCGATAAGGTATATAATATAATATGCGTAATAGTTAACCGCTATACTAAGATGGCCTTATATCTACCTATAGTAAAAACTATTACTATAACCGAACTTGCGGATCTCTTCCTTAATAAAGTAGTACGCCGTTTTAGAGCCCCTAGAGGGATTATATCTAATTATAGCAGTATCTTTACTAGCGAGTTCTGGTTAGAGCTATGCTTTACTATAAAGATAAAACGTAGACTAAGCACGGCCTTTTACCTATAAATAAATGGGCAAATAGAACGCTAGAACTAAACGCTAGAGTACTACCTCTGTGTATTCTATAATAAAAAGCAGAGCAATTAGGTAGGCCTACTACTATTAGCCAAATTCGCCTATAATAATACTAAATATAGCACGATAGGCATAAGCCTATTTTATACCTGCTATGGGTTTTACCCGCGTCTAGAATATAAGGTTAAGGTAAACAATAGTAGTTTTATTTCAGCCGCCTTAGAGCGGATTAAAAGAATATTCCTTAAGCACAAAGTGCTGGCGAAACGCTAGGAACACGCTGCTAAGATGCAGGTGAAATACTATAATCGTTATTACTAACTATAAGTATATAAAGTAGGGGATCTAGTCCTACTATTAACTAAGAACCTTAAACTAAAAAGGCTAAGTAAGAAGCTTATAGCACGCTTTATTAGACCTTTTAGTATAGCTAAACTAGTTAGAAAGTAAGCATACTGGCTATATCTACCTATGTTTTACTATATCTATCTAGTATTCTATATTAGCTTACTAGAGCTATATAAACAATATAAGGGTACTACTAGAGACCCTCTACTAGGGCCTATTAAGCTAGATAATAAAGAGGACCAAGAGGACTAGTATAAGGTAGAAGAAGTATATAGAAGGAAGGGACGTAATTAGACCCTGCAGTACCTAGTTAAGTAGAAAGGCTAGCTAGAAGAATATAATAAATAGGTCCTAGCGGAGGACATTAATAAGGATATAAAGGAGACGTATAATAGTTACTTTACCCTAAGGGGCAAATAGAAAAGAAAGTAGTAAGAGAACCGAAATAATTAAATTATAACTAGGATTATGCCTGTCACGGAGCAAGCACAAGCAGTGATAATATATAGCGAAGTAGATATTATTAAGCTATGTACATAAACTGCGTAATAAAGTCAAGACGTTGCGTAAGGAAAGAAAGTAGGAAATAGGGGGAAAAGGGTACATAACGTTTGCTTAGTTGCTAGGTTAACGGGTACTATGCTACGCACGGGCAGGGTAGAGCTTAGGTGGCGGTTCTAGTAGAACTTAGCAGAATTCGGCAGTTAGAGGTCCTTAAAGTTGCCAGTTAGTAACTCTAACAGTAGAGATAGCAGATTGCGGCGGAATACGGCAGATTGCTGTTAGATTGCCGTCTCGTGGTCGGTCTCTGGTTGTTTAGTTAGTGGAAACAGGTGGACGTGTGTAAGGTGTTATAGGGGTGTCCCATAATAGTACCCCCCCTTTAAACTCAAGCATCTGCGAGATGGGGCTATGGTAGTTCTAGGTGGAGTTTATAAAAGTCTTCTGCGGCTTATATAAGTCCTATAGAGTTGGCAGGTTCCCATAAGGGTTTAGTAAAACCTCTCCATTTTATAAGGTATATATATTTACGTTTCTATTTATTGTACTTAATGTCGTTAACTCTTTTAATAAGGTACTTATCCTTACCATCTACTTTAACTAGTAGGGGAGGGTCTTAGATCTGTTTAGGCAGGGCGTTTAATATAGGGGCGGTAGGGTGGAGGACTGACGTATAAAATATAGGGTGGATTTTAACCGTATTAGGGAGCTTTAGTTAGTAGGTATAAGGAAAAACAACTTTTTTAACCTTATAAAGGCTAGTGTTCTTCCAATTAAGTTTCTTAGTAGGTTATTTTGTGTTTAGATTTCTTATATCTAGCCAGACAAAGTTACTAATTTAGTAGGCTGGTGCTAGGGTTTAGTTCTTATTTGCTGTGGCTTTATAGATAGATTGGGCCTATATTATTTTATTAGTAAGGAACTCTTATAGTTTTTCTATCTTCTTTATGAATTTATTTGCTTCTGCAACTTATAAGGCCTAATAAGCCGGGCGAGAAATATTACTAAAGGGTTTAAAACCCATTTATAGATGCTAGCCGTAGTTGGCCAGGAACGGGCAGATCTTTATGGTTTCCAAGACAGAGTTATTTGTAGTAAACTTAGTAAATATAAGCTAGTTTATCCAGTCGTCCTGTAGATACGACGTGTATATCCAAATATATTATTCTATTATAGCATTTGCACGTTCCGTTTGACCATCCGTTTCTAGGTAGTATACCGTAGATAATAGTGCTTTAATGTGGAGTTAGGTAGTTAGTTCTTTCTAGAATATAGAGACAAAATAGCTGCCTCTATTAGAGATAATCATTTTAGGGAGTCTGTGGAGTTTCTATACGTAATCCAGGAACAGTTAGGCGATGGTAGGTGTTAATATATTGGGACAGGCGATTAAGTGTCTTATTTTAAATAGTCGGTCTATAACTACTATAATGTTTATACAGCCTTTACTTATAGGGAGTTCAACAACGAAGTTAATTAAGATGTCCTTCCATCTTCGGTCTAGAATAGGTAGTGGCTTTAGAAAGCCATTATATGTCTTATATAAAGCCTTAGCTCGTCGGCAGGTATAGCAGCTGGAGATATACCTTCATATTATATTATATATATTTGGCCAGTAGTACTCCTGTTAGAGTAGTTCTAGGGTTTTTCCATGGCCTAGGTGGCCGGCTACTAATAGGTTGTGTATATGTTTAAGAAGCTTAAGCTTAAGTTCATTGTGGTTAGGTACAACTAGGCGGTTCTAGTAGTACAAGTAGTCTCCATAAGCTTTATATTTACTTAGAGAGATCTTTTTAGAGCGTCTAACGCTATCTTAAATTAGCTTAAGTGTCTCTTAGATAAACTCGTTATTTGGGTATTTGTTAATTATAATCTATTTAACTAATTAATTAGTTATTTTAAGGACGTGTACCATAAGGTCTTTAGCTAGGGGATTAAATAATTTAGGGCGAAGCAGGGTTTAATTATAGTAGGTACGCGCTTCTTCCTATACTGGTATATCTTATAAACGTTAGGTTAGGGTATTAGGTTTTTAACCTTAAACGCCTAGGCGGTATATAATTAAGAATTAGAAATAAGATAGATATTCTAACTAGCGGGCTTAACAATAACTTAGCTATTTTATGGTTGTAAAGTACTATAGATTCTTATAGTTGTTAAGGACCTTAATTAGAAATCCGGCGCCTTTTAGTTTAGGTCGCCATTGTTTAAAATATCTAATAATGGCTAATAATTCCTTATCGTAGATCTCGTAGTTACATTTAGCTGGACTTAGTTGTTTTAAGAAGTATGCTATAGGGTATAGTACTCCTTCCTTATTATACTAAGACAAAATGCCTCTAGTAACGTAGTTAGATAAGTCGGCTTCTATAATACTCTTTTGGTTTGGGTTAAAGTGTTAGATTATAGGTGTAGTAGTAAACATAACTTTTAGATAGGCAAAGGCCTTCTTATATTCCTTATTAAAGATAAAGGTTTTATCTTTTTGGGTTAGAGCTATAAGGGGTAAAACTAGGGCGGAGAAGTTATTAATAAACCGTTAGTAAAAGTTAGTAAATCTTATAAAGGCTCTTATATCCTTAACGTTCTTGGGTTCTTACCAGTTTATAATTACTTTAATTTTCTTTAGGTTTATTTATATACCGTCTATAGAAATAATAAGTCTAAGGTATAGGACTTCTATTTTATAGAATTTGTACTTATCTATATCTAATTATAGGCTAGCTCCACGTAAGGCTTTTGAGATAAGGTTAACGTGTTTCTTATATTTAGTTAGGTTATTGCTGTATACTAGGATATTGTTAATATAAGCAGTACAAAAAATGTCTAGGTAAGGTTATAGGGTATTATTTATAAAGTGTTAGAACAAACTTAGGGCATTTATAAGGCTAAATAGCGTTACTAAGTATTTAAATAGTCCATACCTAGTACGGAATATAGTAAGCCATTTATCTCCTTTTATAATATAGAGACGGTTAAATGCGTAGATAAGGTTAAGTTTTATATAGTAGTAAGCTTTACTTAATTGGTTTAGTGTCTTTTAAATCAACGGGAGCGGGTACTAATTCTTAATAGTAATAGCGTTAAGAGCTCGGTAGTCTATATAGAAGTGCAGACCGCCGCTAGGTTTCTTAATAAAGATTATAGGTATAGCTATAGGTAAAGAGCTTACTCTAATAAATCCTTTACTTAGGTATTTGTCTAAGTACTTCCGCAGCACTTAAAGTTTGTTTTAGGACATTTTGTATAGGGGTTTAAATCCTAGCTGTTTTTCTTCTTCAAGTATAATCTTATAGTTATATAGTCGGTGCTCTACTAACTTATTAGCTTCCTTTTATAAAAATACTTCTAGATACTTATAATGGCATACTGGTACTTTTGTGGCAGGGTTAGTGTGCTTCTTTAATGCTAGGGCCTTTTTAATATTAGCCATTGTAATGGTAAAGATTGTATATTTAGGTTTTCTGGCGAGTTGTGCTAACGGGGTAGCTCTAATTATATAGATATCTATAAAAAGGAGGGCGAGTTACTAGCTGGTAACTTCCTTTTAATTATCTACTGTTTCTTATTTAACTTTAGGTTTAGTATTAGGTATAGAGTTAGTATTAGATTTAGGTTTAGGTTCTTTAAGTATTCTTTTTATAGTAGAATACTAGTTCTTTTGGTACTTTTATATATTAAGCTTAAGTTTAGGCTTCTACTTAGTTTAGGGTGGTATAGTAGTTAGGGTCAGTTTATATAGTTTAGTGTAATTTTTAGGTTCTTAGTGGAATTAGGTAGACTTTTTAGGTATAGGGTAGATATTAGTGGAAATTTTAAACTAATAGATCCTAGGGGATTTTTTAGATTTCGGTTTAGGGTCTAAGTAGTAAGTTATAAGGCACTTCTACTTGTAATAGGAGGCGGTAAATAGAAGCTTAAGGTTGTCCTAATTAACAGTTACTTTATATAGCTTTATCTAAGGTTGTTTAAGTATTAGTAAATAACCTAGGGTAGTAATAAAAAGCCTAATTAGTTCTTTGTGGTTTAGGTATTAGAGTCTTAGGAATACTACATAGGTAATATAGCCTAAAATAGTGCGTTTACTATTAAATCCAAATACGTTAATATGCCGGTTAAGGGGGGTTAGGGTAAAACTATTATCTTATGTAAAGATCTTATTAATAAATTCTATACCACTAGCTCCTATATTAATTAGGACTTAAGTATTAGCCTATTAATTATTCTGCTAAAGATAATAGTTAATAGTTATGCTATAATCCTAAAAGTCAGAATTTGTAATATCTAGAGTATTTAATAAAATCCTAAGGCAGCGCTATCCTAGAGAGCGACTTAGCTCCAAGATCTTCCTTTTAGAGGCAACTAGGGTAGGGTTCCTATGGAACGTTAGCTATAACTTTATCCTTGTAAGTAGTGCTTACTAGATACGGGGCTGGAGCCATATAATGATTGGGGACGGTAACTAGAGGATTAGTGCGGTAAACGGTTGCTAGTATTAGCCGTTTATAAATTATGTTAGGGCATGGGGACAGAGCAGTATCTTAAGATATAAGCCTTACTTCCGTATTTAAAGCAAAGGCCTAGCTTAATGCGTTATTCTTATTTAGGGGACCCTAGTAGGGCATACTCTAGGGTTCCAGAGTTAATGTCTATGGCGTTAGGGTGCTTAGGCTAAGACAATAACTTAGTGGTTATTTATAGAGCTGTTATATTACATTAAGGAGTGGACTTCGGTGTTAGGCGTAGTATATTATTTTATTATTTATTAATAACGTTTGCGCAGGTATTAAGGGCTCCCAGTAGGTCTATACCTATTAGGGAGGTTTTTAGTTTAGGACTTAAAGATTTAATAAGGCTATTAACTAGTATAGAGTTGTTCTAGCCTATTTCCTTTATATAACGGTTAAATTCGGAGAAGTATACTAGAAAGCTTTTTGTTCCTTAAGTTATATAGTTTATCTTTCTCTAAGTAGTGGCTTAGCGGTTTAGGTTACTATATATAGCTTTAAGAAGTACAACTAGACTTTATACTAAATTTAGTTAAAGGGGTTTAATAAGGTTAGCTGCGTCTCCTCCTAGTTAACTTAGGGCGTAGCAGAGTCAGTTAGCTTTAGTTAGGTAGCAGTTAGCATTACTAGTTAGCTTATTTTTAAGCTGGCCTAGAAATAATTAGAGTTTTTATTATTTACTAGTAAATATTAGAGGGTTTAGTAGTTATTCGGATTATTGCGGTGCGGTAGTTAGTTTGGGGTAAATAGCTACTGTAGGTTTGGGACTCTTATTTCGCGTATTTGTTTCTAGAGAAGGCATTTAGTCTTAGGGCTCTAGTATAGGCATCTTAAGGGTACGGACTTCTTCTTAAAGGTCCTTAATTATTTATAGGTGTCGTGCTTCTTATTTAGCTTATTATTAAGTTAAAGTGGCTTAGTTCTGTGTAAGGGCATCTATAAAGGACTTCTATATCTCCGCTAATTGTTTTTAGAGTGCGGACATAATGCTAGCGGCTATTACAGGGGCTTTAGGGTTATTCTGCATTTTAGAGGGTAGTATATAAGGTTAACGCAATATAGTGTCACAGAGCGAGTATAAGCGGTGATAATATATAGCGAAGTAGATATTATTAAGTTATGTACATAAACTGCGTAATAAAGTTAAGACGTTGTATAAGGAAAAGAAAGTAGGAAATAGGGGAAAAAGGGTATATAACGTTTGCTTAGTTGCTAGGTTAACGGGTACTGTGCTACGCACGAGTAGGGTAGAGCTTAGGTGGCGGTTCTGGTAGAACTTGGTAGAATTCGGCAGTTAGAGGTCCTTAAAGTTGCCAGTTGGCAACTCTAATAGTAGAGACGGCAGATTGCGGCGGAATACGGCAGATTGCTGTCAGATTGCCATCTCGTGGTCGGTCTCCGGTTGTTCAGTCGGTGGAAACAGGTAGACGTGTGTAAGGTGTCATGGGGGTGTCCCGTGACAATGCCCCGCTAGTAGGGTAATAACAGAATAACAGTGGAGTAATAGCAGAACGCCAATAGAAATATAAATATACTATAGCTCCATTAAGTCCCCCCTCTCCTTACTTTCTTCCTCTTCCTCCTCCTCCTCTCCCTCCTTATCCTCCTCCTCTCCCTCCTCCTTATCCTCCTTATCCTCCTCACCCTTATCCTTCTCCTTATCCCTTATAATAGGAGGCATATTGGCCTACAAGCACTATTAGTATACGCTACGCCGGCGAAATACCTACATTATAATATATACTAAAGCACGCATTACGTTAAGGATCCCTTTAAGGGTATAATAGATGGCCTGCAATTCCTGCACTTAGATCAGGGGAAAGTCTTTACCCTTTAGGCGCTAGCGGAGACCGTGCTTAGCGCTAGCGCGCACTAAGGCCTTAATATCCTTTATAAAGGATTTCTAGGCAGTAGCGACGCAAGTATTAAGGTTAGCTGTGTCCCTACTAGTAACCTGGCGGCGCTTAGCCCTATTAATAAGGGCGAGTAGCTTGTTTAAGTGGCTATAAAAGGCCTTAGGGACCTAGTCTTATTAGCTATTAGAATATAAACTAATGCACATAAACTTACTGCTTGGCACAACTTATTTAGTTATTAGTAGTAACCGTAATTATAGTTAGCCTGCTTGCCATAGGTGGCCCGCCTAGTAGTGGCCACGCGCTTGGCACAGTAGAGGTAGATGGGTTTTAGCAAGGCTAGGGGAGCGGCTTGCGAGTGGTATAGGAGCTTAGACAACGTTTAGCAGGATTAGTAACAGCTATAAGTAGGCGTAGAGAATGCTTATAGAAGACTTACTAGTAGGCAAACCAGCGGCATAACGCTTGCGATTTATAATTAAGAAGAAATTGTAAAGAAGGTAAGTTGCAGGCTAAATAAATTAAAATTAAATAGGAAGGGAAATCTGGTGTCCTACCTTGGGGGGGACTTCTACCTTTATAGGTCTTTATAAGGCCCTAGCGTTCTATTGTCCTATTGTCCTATTATCTTATTATCCTATTATCTTATTGTCCTATTGTCCCATTATTTAATTTACTTAAATTTAGTTACACACTTTTTATTCAGCGAAGGATAATAATAGCGCTCCTATTGTATAATAGCATTGGCTAAGGACAGCCGCTTAAGAAGGGGGGGGCAATTGTTAGGCCATAGAGACGCACTGGCCGTAACCGGCTTGGCGCAGGCGAGGCGCAGGCGAGATGCCTACAAAACGTAGTCGCCCCGCATTAGAGAACAGCAGAATTCAGTTCTACAGTTCTACTTCATCAAAAACCAGATACTTATTTGCATTCCGTTACTGTTGTTACGTTACTATATACCCTAAGGACCTTGGCGTCCTAACACTTATTACTAACCCTAAAAGCTATAGTAGTAGTATATAACTTCTAGCCGCGTTAAGCCCGTTCTAATTAGCCGCTCAAGCCTTATCTACTCTAGATAGTAACTATAAACGCCAGCCATTTTAGGTAGCTGGCTATGTTTAAGCCTATGTTAATTGGACGATTCTATAGGATATTACCTTCCATTAAGCTATAAGTCTTTCTACGCGCGCTCTGCTTATATTTAATCGTCCTTAGATCTAGGAGTGTTTTATAAAAGCGCCTATATTATTAAGCGACTAGATTAAAGCCGCCTTTAAATAGCAACGCGTTAATATTAAAGACCTCCTTACCGTATTTAGTAAAATCTACCTTAGCTACAATATCTGGACGTCTATAAATGGAATGTTACTACTTAGTATAGTAGCTCATTTTATTAACAAAGATAGCAAGCTTTAATTAGTGCTTTTAGGCCTTCCATAACTACAAGGATTATATAATACTAAGAATATAGTAGCGGCTTTAGCAACAGTAATTTAGGAGTATTAATTTAATTATAAGCTTGGCTGCTTAATAACCGATAACGCTGGTAATAACAACGACCTCTATAATTACCTTTTATAAAGCCTCTTAGTACCTAAAAAGGAACGGCTTTAGTGCGTTAGCTATATTATTAACCTTATTATTAAGGCCCTAATTTATAGCAAAGGCATAAGCAAGCTTAAGCGCCTACTAATTAGTACGAGCGATTAAGTTAAATTCAACCTTATACGGTAGAAAGGCTTCGTTAGCAAGGTTTATAATATCATTAAATATATTATACGATTAATAGGATATTGCAAGGACTTTACTAAGAATTAGATTAAGGCTTATATAGAGGATAAACTATTTAATTATGCAGAGCTTCTACTTATTAAGGATAGAGGCGTTTGGTGGAATTTAACCTACTTTATACCCCGCCGTATATTGCTTCTTTATAAGGTAATTAACAAATATCTACTTAGAGGAAGCCCGCTAATAATAGCTATAATCTATTACAGGACGCACTTACTAATAATAATTAGTAGTAGGTAGAGCGGCTTATTAAGACCCTAAAGCCTTTTATATTAGCTACTAAGCGTATAAAAGGCGACGCCAATAGTCCTAGCGTTAAGGGCTTATATGGTGCTCTATAGGAGTCAATTACTAATATAGAACTCCTTTACTAAATCCTCTAGCGAACTTAGTAGAGCCTTAAGAATAAAAGCGACTCCTTCTTTAAATTAGGCGTTAATATAGCTCTCTAAAAGATTAACAAATATTTTAATAAAATAAAGGATAAGAGCCCTTATTACTTTGCCGCAGTAATCCTCTATCTATTGCTTAAATACCCCTACTTTCGCGATAAATGGAAACGGTGGCCTCAATAGTAGAAGCACGCTAAGTGGTATATAGAAACTATATTTACTAACTTTATTAATAATTAAGAAGATAAGGAAGATAAGTAACTAGTTAAGCCGCGATATAGAAAGTTTCCTTATAAATATAATAATAATTTAGCTAATAAATATACGCAGTCGTTAGTTGTTAATAAAAGCCTTACTTCTTTACATAACTAAAAGCAGATTAAGCTTGCCAGTAAGCTTAATTACTACTATAACGCAGGCCTTAAGTTTATTAAGATCCATACTAATAACGGTAATAAGGTAAATAATGTTATTCCTAACCCTCTTACTTAATAGCTTAATATTGGTTAAGTCCTCTATCTAATACTTGCTAAGATCGCTTTTAATATATTCTCTATACTAGCTATAAGCTCTATATAATAACGAGTCTTTAGTTAAGCTAAAAAAGTTATTACTAATAAGCGTAATTAACTATTGGCTAATACTATTAAAGCGGATTAGTGCCAGAAATGATAGCTAATTAAAAGCCTTTTATTAAGTAGTTTAATCGACTATATTAATACTAATAGAGAATTAACTATACCCTAGTTAATAAGCCTAAACGTTAATCTTACTAGCTATAAGCCAAATACAGAGGCAGAAAAGCTAGCTTGGTAAGCTATATTTACTAAAGCTTTATATTTAATTAAAATCTAATACCAAAGTAAAGACTCCGGAGCCCTTACTACTTACTACCTTCCTACCTTTTTAAGCCTCTATAGGCGCATAGGACAATTTTAGCTATATTTAAACACTATATTAGGTAAATTAAGGTGGATTTTTAATTGGGCAACGTCAATATTTATATATATAGAGGTGCTGCCAAAAATCTGGAATGAAATACCATTAAATCTATACCAATTGCCTAATTAGGAAAGCGAGCTAACAGCGGGACAGTTAGGAAATGGTTAATTAATTAATAGATAATAATTAAATACTTAAAGACAGAATTAACGGAATTAGAGTAGCTAAGGTTAAGTTATTATCCATTAAACAATTCTTAGGAGAAAGGTTAAAGCTTAAAGGATTCCTTACGCAAATATACTTTAAGCTTATATAAAAGGGAGCAAAGTTAGTAATACCTATAGACCAAGTAGCGTATATAGGATTGTTTCTAATAGGAAGAGCACTTAAATAGTTTAAATTTTGCCTTACTAAGATCTAAACGAACGGAATAACAACTACTAATTAAGAAGTACGGTATATATTTGCTAACTAGAATGGGTTTACAGAAAGGTTAATATAGATATTTAGAGACCTAAAAGCAATAACTATGGTAGAGAGAAAGCTTTAGAACATAGTATAATGCACTTTAGCAATTAAGTATATAATATAGTTTGGTCCTCGAAATCGGACTCTGCACCTGTACGTGGTGAGGCCTATGAACCTGCTAGTCTTCGGACTTAGCAGAGCCAACGCAGAGACGTCGCACAGCTGCGGGTAGGACCTGGTGGTTGTCGAAATGTTGTGGGGGGTAGTGAAAAGTTTTCACATGGGATGGTGAGATCTCGAAAACCACTACTGACGGTACCCCCTTCATAGTAGACTACTGCTATGTTCTCCTATTCCAAACCTGTGTAATCCTCGCGGATACGATACAGAATCCAACGT
>Ga0307507_10000744_pt1 | contig 71787 bp, 44 predicted proteins | sample 7_EM_MG_FD_207223 | JGI IMG/M metagenome (GOLD analysis project Ga0307507, IMG submission 207223) | Populus trichocarpa ectomycorrhiza microbial communities from riparian zone in the Pacific Northwest, United States - 7_EM | ecosystem: Host-associated > Plants > Roots > Unclassified | place... | reverse complement strand
TATAAATTCTATTTAAATCTAAGGGTATATAGCTCTTGCGGAGAACAAGACGTTGCGTAAAGAAGAGAAAGGAATTACGGGAGAGCCCTATAATTAAATAGTTAGGGGTCTTGGTGGTCGATGCGTGTGTATGTGCGCGCGCGGTCTTTGACGGACTTCAGTAATTCGATTGATCTGTTAGAACTTGGCAGAAGTCGATCAAGCTGGCAGAATTTGGCAGAATTTGGTCAAAGCGTCGGACTTCATCTGTCGAGTGTTTTACCGAGACATTCCTACTGTAACTGGGCTAGTCCCGTTACAGTAGATGGAGTACTAGTATAGTAAAGGTAATAAGCTACCAGAAGAACATAAAGATAAGAACGCCCTATAGGTATAATACGGATACATAAAGCCTGAGGGCAGGCTTTACTAAAGGGGGGGGGTTAATGTTACGGCTCTGGCAGAAAACGGCAGAACTTGGCTGGTAGAACTTGGCAGAACTTGCGGTTATGTGACTAGAGGACCGCATAAAAGAACCCTACTTCGACAGGCGCTGCTCTTCTTCTCCTTTCCTTTCTCTAGCTTTAGATCCTCGTTTATAGACAATCCAATCGTATAGGCTTGCATGCGTCCTGCTTGCTGTGCTTATGCCTCGATTGACTGGGTCGCTAACAATAACTATTCGATTATAAGCATCCTAGATCATTATCTAGTTACGATTAAGGAAGCGTATAATAGCTAACCAAGGACAGTGCCGATTTCGTGGATAGGTAAATTTGAGCTTCTTGTCCGCTACCCTAGACCATATTAATTGCCTTGCAGATAAGCTTTTGCCGCTATGTAGCCCTTACCCAGCTTTACATACGGCCTACAAGCCTGTCGACTCGCTCGGTCCAACTCTGTAATATCGTCTGCTGTGATTGCTTGGAATTCTGACTTCCCTGGGGAGCTTGTGGGCGGATACGTGGATTAAGAGCAAGCTACTTTGTTTACTATCTGGGAAAGAGAGTTGTCAGATTGAGTGTTTGGTGAGCGTGAGGCCAGGAGAGGAAAGGAGGATGACTGTGGAGTTGATTAGGTGGGGCTGAAGGATTAGGAAATTTTTGGTTTTGATCGTGTAGAAGGCTGTGATGGATGTTTGCTAGCTGCTGAAAAATACGAGCTCGAGGCCATCGGACCTTGAGAGATTTTGATATATGTTTTTTGCCACATATTCTAATTGGGGGAGAAGGTTGCAGAGCTGATTGAAGATTGGTACTTCAGGCTTGGCAGCCGAGAGCCTGCTTTGGTTGGAAGATTTTCAAGAAGACACACACGTGACGCTAGGGACAAAACCATAATGGATGTTAGACAAGCAGGTGAGGAAGATAAATTGTACGATAGCTGTAGTTATAATAATCCCTCTATTTATGGCATCCGATTCTGCTTTTGGAGCTTTTTTTGCGTTGTAGTGCTCTCTGGTGTACTCTATCGGATCGACACAGCGACATTGTCTCCCCTGCCCTGTCAGTGCGTAATTGAGGGGGCGAGACAATGATAGGAGTGGCAGAGTGGGGGATGTTGAGGCTGCGGAAAAATGCACATGTGAGACACAACAGAAAACGGGCGTAGCCTCGCGGCGGCCTATCAACGGAATGCCTTTTTCTTTCACATGCCCCGGACCCTTCTCGCTGATAATATTTCTGTCATGATAGGTAACCGCCTAGAATGCCAGAATATATTCCTCATGGATTCTCTCTCCACCTTACAATGCGCTTTTGAACCTTTGAACCTTTCGTCCGTTTGCGACTGCGTGAAACCGTTGGCCATTCCCGATGTTTTGTGCCTTGAACTAAGACGAGAATCACTTCCGAAGGGCAACTAGCTTGGAAAGCCTTGAAACTCTACACTCCGTTCATAGTGAGCAAGCACTGACCTCGACGTTATATACGATGCTTCCATCCATCATTCAGAATCGAATACCAAAGCTGCCGTCTATTCCCCGGTCAGTCAGTGACTTTCGTAGTCGCCCAAACCATACCCGGACCATAAGTATGAGTGCGCAGAATAGTAGGTCGGAAACACCCCCACCAACCTATACGTCTAGGCAGGGAAGTGTTACGCCAAATGGCTGGCCGACGGTAATGACGGACGCGGAGGAATCAAACGATGCTTCAACATATGATCCCATCTCCTCCAGCTCTACTCTACCAGTCTTCAATTCGTCTGAGACTGAAAGCGGCATCAACTGGAAATATGCGAATCAAGGTAGTTAGGTTCAGGAAGATTGTTAAGGCTTGTACTAACCGTTTTCAGGATTGACTCTCATCGCGCAGGCCTACCAAGAATCCTCTTCTCTTGCACGTGACGGCGAGGAGGGGCTACCACCGTTAAGCCGGCAGCTGTACATTCATGGTATAACCTACCTGCTGCGTGGTTTGCCGGCTGACATGACGCCCGAAGAAATCATGGGTGTGCAAGCCGCCATACCTCCAAACGTCCTTCAAGTTTTAAGCCTCGATCCCGCTTGTCAAGCCTTGATACCTGCTCTCACATGGCGACCGCTAGTTCCTGATAGAGGTCTGGAAGAAGAGGCTTCAATATTACACCAAGTCACAGCTACGCTGGTACTCCTGTTCTTCAGAACCTTGCAAATTATTCTACCATATGTCAAGCTATTTATTGGACATGCCTACCACTATGAGCGTGAACATCGAATTTCAGAGCGGATATTTAGCAAGGGAGTTCACACTATTGATGAGTTTGGTCGGTGGTGCGTGCGGTTTACGCATACGATATGCAAGATGAACGATGGAAAGGTGGGCCAGGCTATCAACGAATTGACCATCTGGTGGGTTCGGGGAGTGACGGGAGGTATCCATCAAGGTATATCGGAGGGAGTGGTAGTTCTAGGTGCAGAGAGGGGCCAGATTCCATGACTAAGAAGGACAGCGGCAGATTGAGGGTCTTAAATGTGCATGGCTTATGAATGGTAGGTAGAGATTTAATGATAATGATTGTAATGTCTACAGAACATAGAAAGGGGTTTATGGGGATCAATGCATAATTTCACCACTTTCCAAATCTATATGTCACTTCGGCAGACTGTGCGCGAATCGACACTTCTATTATATGAATGTGCCGGCTATGCTGAAGTAAAGGTCCCTTTCGAATTTACAACTGATATCACGAGGTGATAAGATAGGACACGATTGCTAGCGCGCTCTGGAAAAACTGAAAGGGAGAAGCGCGGTTCCTTTCCCATTCGAAAAAAAGTTCAGAGATTCCTACCTCCTTGTGCTTTTACCTTAACTCCAAATTTTCCCTGGAATTGCCGGGTTCTTCTAAGCCACCAAGGCCTTGATCGCTATATTCTGTAAACACACATTCTTTTATTATATTCTTCTAATTCCGATTTGCATTGCGACAATTGCGTGGTTCCCATTCAATCACCTCATACACTACCATGCTTGGAGCTTTACGGAGATGCCCTGCATCTGTCCCCTGGGCTCTGTCCTCGACGGCACTCACCCCTAGAGTCTTGCGCGCGGCCACATTTGCCCAATCCCGAGCAGCATGGCGACCTGCTGTATCAGTACCCGAACTCGCCGTTGCAGCTTTACACCAGACCACACGGTGGCAACAGAACACAGCAGCATATGCCGTTGAGGCCGAAGCCGGGCGGCAAGTTAATGCATCACGTCCTCCCGATACTGAAATGGACAATGTTGTTGCGGACGGACCAGTTACAAAATTTCACGAGCTCGAAACCCGAGGATTGGTGCACAAGAATGTCATTCGCACGATAACGCAGGATATGGGATTTGAGGCCATGACCGAAGTTCAGTCCAGAACAATTAATCAAGCATTAAAAGGCTCTGATACGTAAGCGCCACTTTTCGCGTTGTAAAGGTTGGACTAATCTCTCGCAGCATTGCTCAAGCCAAGACAGGCACGGGTAAGACGTTAGCTTTCCTCCTGCCCATACTGCAAAACATTATCTCCGAGGACCCAAGCCTAGGCGAATATAGCCGTCGCAAACGAACATCCCCAGACGACATTCGAGCGATTATAATTTCCCCCACAAGAGAGCTAGCCGAGCAGATTGCGGAAGAGGCCCGAAGACTAGTCGCTCGTACGAGCGTTGTTGTCCAGGTTGGCGTTGGAGGAACTCAAAAAAGAGCAATGCTTCAAAAAACACAGAGCGAAGGCTGCCATATACTTGTTGGAACTCCTGGAAGACTCAATGACCTGCTTTCCGATGAAACCTCGGGCGTCGATGCTCCGAAGCTCAGCTGTCTTGTAATGGACGAGGCCGACCGCTTGCTTGATCAGGGATTTTCTGATGAAATCAGGGAAATCCAGCGACAATTGCCTCATATTAAGGACAGGGATCGACAGACTCTCATGTTCTCAGCTACGGTTCCCAAGGAAGTTGTTCATCTTGTTCGGCAGACTCTGAAACCTGGGTTCCACTTCGTGAAGACAGTGCGCGACGACGAGGAGCCAACACATGAAAGAGTTCCACAGAATGTCGTCCATACAAACGGTCTAGAGAATATGCTCCCTACTTTGTTTGAACTTTGCGAAAGGGAAGTTAAAAATGCTATACAGAACAATGGCTCGCCTTTCAAGGCCATTGTGTACTTCAATTCTACGGCAGAAGTTACACTCGCTTCTGAGGCTTTCAGGAACCTTCGCAGCAGCAATCGACAACATCCACTGGACCCTGCTCGAGTCTATGAGATTCATTCCAAGCTCACTCAAGGACAGCGCACCAAAGCTTCTGACAATTTCCGACACTCTAAATCAGGCATTCTATTTTCATCTGATGTCACAGCTCGCGGCATGGACTTTCCCAATGTGACTCATGTTATCCAGATGGGTTTGCCGAGGGAGCGTGAGACTTATATTCATCGAATTGGACGCACTGCTCGCGCGGGTAAAGCAGGCCAAGGCTGGCTTATTGTCTCACCACTTGACTCTCCGGATGTTCGTCGTCGCCTAAGTAGGTTGCCTGTGAAGAACGATACGTCTTTGGAAATCGCATCCATCGACATGACAAAAGAAGGACAGGTGTCTGAGAAAGCCGCGAATATTCTATCTGACATGGCGAGAGCGCATCAGCGTGTTTACCCGGACGTCAAGCAGAAATCGTACATGGCTTTCATTGGAGTATTCGGATGGTTTTCAGACAAACAGTTCCTAATTGATTCCATCAACAACCTCGCGACGTTCGGCTGGGATATGAAAGAACCCCCGAAGATTTCACCAAACACGATTCAGAGATTCCGTCTTCATACTGTCAGGGGCCTTAACCCGTCAGGTCATAATGAGTTCGACCAGGGCTCGGACTTAGGCTCTTCGCGTGGCCGTTCGACTTCAAGCTTTGACTCATTCCGATCTGGATCTAGGAGCGGAGGTTCTTCTTATGGTCGCGGATCAGGCGGCGAATTTAGTCGTTCAAGGGGCAGCTATGGAGGCAGATCAGGCGCGCACTTTGGGGGTGGCGCACCTAATGGTGGACCTAGAGGCCGTACTGGCGGTTCCGGTTACAGGTCGAAAGGTGGGTTTGGGGATAGATCAGGAGGAAGTCGTGAAAATCGATATAATATGGACGCGGATCAATCATAATTCTCTTTGATGAGCTTGGGTCCAAGAGTCGTAAAATACCTTATTTGATGGCACCTCCTTGGCTTCGATCTTCCGTTTACGATCGCATATTGTTGTACTATAGGTAGATACTGGATGCTGGGCGAGGCGCGGAGTTTCTCGAATCTCGCAACCTCGACCAGTTATGGCGATATGGGCTGGGCGGTGTCTCCATGCAATTGGGAATGTCGGTTTATTTGTTTCACTTATCATCTCCAATCAAACTTCACGGCCTTGTTCTAGATTCACTGTCATGCAAAGGGAAGCACATCTCGCTAGCAATAGGTGAATATCATGCCCTTCTCTGCTCACCTGCAGTCTGGCCACTCATGTCAAAAACCATTGGTCCGGCCCATTCCGAGTTCGGAGCGTCTCTAGATATTCCTCCGCTAGCTATGTTTCATGAAGAGATGTTTCCACGGTAGGCAGATTGCCTAGTGGTGGCCATTGTGCCTCATTGCGCGGGACTCGTCCGATGTAAAATCTTTGACCATTGCAAATTGCCGTACCATCTACTTTCGAGGTCTTAGGTTTCATCTGATTCATCGGAATCCATCGGTGACACTGCATGGCGCTGCCAAGCGTTCTCCATTCCACCCTGGATTTTCGTGGTCAATCAACTCGGCCAGCCTTAGAAATGCGGGATTCGAGATTATTCACCGCACTAGGTCCTAGGTGCAAATAGTCGAATTTATCTCCGAATGACCTTCTGCGGGGTGAAGATTGGTTCTTCCAATCTTCTCTACCACCACTTTGGCAATATCTGCGGGTATGGGAGCGCATATGCTCGACAGCATGCCTTGTCAGTAGGTGTCAGCGTTTTGTGGGATGCATTCCGTCTTAACTTAAATCTGAATAGATTATCAAATGAAGAGATGTTTTCTTTATCCCAGAAGGTGGTAGAACGAAAGGGCCACAGAGGCGCAATTCATCGGCAGAGCCTTTAATTTTTTAAGCTTAATTATAGGGGTTAAACTTGAAATTCTCTAGTGCGTAAAGCGAAATTGCTGTGTTGCATGACGGTTTGGCACTTCAAAACTAGCGCATATACAAATTTTGGCTGCAAAACCTGTAAGCCGTCATAACCCTATCACCTACGTTACTAATTTACTTGCAGACATAGCGCGCACCAGTGGGGACACCGGAACCTGTACTGGCAAGTATTTTTGATACTGGTCGCCATAAAATATCCCTCATATCTCGCACGCGACATTCTCCCTTTCAGGGCTAGCCCGATTGCGGTCCGATGTAAACTTGCGTGCTCGAATCTTATTCACCGCCTGCTTCTCAACCATAATTTATTAGGCCGCGACTTGCCACCCCATTCCTTGAAACGCTTCCCTGCCTCCAGTTTCCTTTTTCCTATTCTTCACCAACTGTTGCCCCACTGATACATCTAAGAGCCATCTGTCGAGCTACTTGTCTTGAGGGTCATCACGTTTCTCTTTAAGCATTTAGTTTCCTTCTTCAATCTAACGCACAATTTCAATTTTGAGTATCGTCCGTATCTTAACCAACGGTCGCACAGAAAAAATCTTCGGCATGGCTCCTAGTATTTTGCTGCCGCAGGAGGTCTTGTCGGAGAGCACCTCTGCTAGCAACGGCCATGCTCTCAGCAACTTTCCAGGAAGTGCTTCTTCATTTGGCGGTCGTGATTCTTTGAGCAATGATCAGTCTTTGCATTCTGCTTCAGATTTGGTTTGTCAAGCGCAAATTGACGAGCAATCCCCGCCTAGAAGGGTTGAGTTTGGCAGTGGCCTCCCAGCGAGAGGGGTTCCGTCAGGGAACAATGGATTTGTATCTGAACAGACTACTCCCCTACCTTCCGTAGGCCAGGGCCTGGGAGGAGCAAGGCATTCTGTCGTCTCCAAACCAAACGTTTTGTATATCATGGCCGATCAAATGGCCGCACCTCTCCTTAAAATACACGATCCAAACTCGCCCATTCGTACCCCAAACATTGACTCCCTCGCTAAGACCGGTGTGGTCTTTGCGAACGCATACTGCAATTCTCCACTATGCGCACCCTCACGCTTTTCCATGTGCACCGGCCAGCTACCCTCAAAGATTAAGGGATACGACAATGCATCTGTACTTGCATCTGACGTCCCAACCTACGCGCACTACCTTCGACATGAGGGCTATGAGACTGCGTTGGCAGGCAAGATGCATTTCATTGGACCTGATCAATTGCACGGTTTTGAGCACAGGCAAGATACCCTCCCTATTTATGACTACCGGCCTTCTTCCTAATACTTATAGACTCATTTCGGACATCTATCCTGGGGATCTTGGCTGGACTGTCAACTGGGACAAGCCAGATGAGAGGCCGGAATGGTACCACAACATGTCGTCAGTCATGCAGGCGGGCCCTTGCGTCCGATCCAATCAGCTAGACTATGATGAAGATGTCATGCACAAGGTAAGTTTTCGACCTTCGAGAATTGAATTTATAGGACGCGGCGAATAAAAGCTAGCCAAGTATGAAGAGCCCTGTTCAGGGCCATTGGGCGATAAGAGAAACTCTCAGGCTACAGACACCTTTAGAAAGCATTTTAGACTACTAATCACTTTATTCTACCACAAGAAAAATTGCTGATATGTTATCGCTAGGCCTCTCAGTATCTTTACGATTATGTTCGCCAAGGACCTGATGCTCGTCCATTCTGCCTTACAGTTTCCCTTACTCACCCTCATGACCCGTACACCATGACTCAAGAGTACTGGGACCAATATGAAGACGTTGAAATTCCACTGCCGAAAGTCCATATTCCGCAAGAAGAGCAGGATCCCCACTCAACCCGCCTTCTCAAGACTATCGATCTCTGGAACAACCCGGTGCCAGATGAAGCCGCCGAGCGTGCCCGCCGAGCATACTTCGGTGCATGCACCTTTGTAGATGACCAGGTTGGGAAGCTTCTCCGAATCTTGAAGAACTGCAGACTGGATAAGAACACCATTATTGTCTTTAGTGGCGATCATGGCGACATGCTCGGCGAACGGGATCTATGGTACAAGATGTCTTGGTTTGAGATGAGCTCCCGTGTGCCGCTCATCATCAACTACCCACCTCTCTTCGCACCGAAGCGGGTAAACGAGTCGGTATCGACGATGGATCTGCTTTCCACGTTCGTTGACCTAGCCGGCGGCGATCCCAAAGCAATCATCCCTGTCGACGGACACAGCCTGTACCACTACCTAATCAGTGACCAGCCCGGCCGTGACGAAGTGTTCGGCGAGTACATGGGTGAAGGCACTATTTCACCCATCATGATGATTCGACGCGGCAAATGGAAGTACGTCACGTCCCTCGTGGATCCACCACAGCTGTTCGATCTGTCCTCCGATCCGCTGGAGATTGTGAATCTTGCGGCATCGTCGAAGCCGGAGCATGTGCGTATGACGGCGGAGTTTGAGAAGGAGGCACATGAGAAGTGGGATTTCAAGAAAATTGATCAGGAGGTGCTCGCGAGTCAGCGCCAGCGTAGGCTATGCTGGACCGCGCTGACGAAGGGTAGGCATTTCGTGGTTCCCCCAAATATCTGTCAAACGCTGACATCGAATAGGGCGGTTCGAAAGCTGGGACTTCCAGCCCACTGATGATCACAGGCAAAAGTAAGTTTAGTCTCAGACAATTCCACACCGATTGGGGAATTGGCGAGGATTTAGCTAAAGTGCTTCCGCAGATACATCCGTTCTCAGATTCCGCTTGATGATCTTGAGAGACGAGCACGTTTCCCGATTGTTGACTACTTGGGTCGCGAGCACACAGCAGCAGCCACGCATCACGGGGCTGCGGGCGCTCTTGGAGAATAAATGTGTCAAGTTGATGATATGGTTGCGACAGGATACATTGCTCGGCGGCCATCAAGCCACGGGGCAAAAACGCCGAGTCCAGCACCCTCCCGTGTACAGTCAACTGCAAAAGATCGTTTAATCGCTTAAGCTCACCAACAGCCAGTATTTGCACCCATCAAAACAATACACCCCCCCAATATAGCTCTATATTTTATAAATAGAGGTCTATTTTACAGCTCTATTCTAGGGCTACAAAATAAGCTTTTATTGATATAACTTAGGGCTATTTTAGTAGAGTTGTAGGGGCTTGTTTCAGAGGTAGAGGTGTCGGATTAGTCAGCGTAGAGCCTCAATTCAAGTTTTACAGCCGTTCTATATAATTCCACCAACATTAGTCTAATTTATCTAAATAAGGGCTTATTTTGTAGCCCTAGGATAGAGCTATAAAATAGGCCTCTATTTATAAAATATAAAGCTATATTGGTGGGGGTGAATGTTTTGATGGGTGCAAATACTGGCTGTTGGTGAGCTTAAGCGATTAAACGATCTTTTGCAGTTGACTGTGAGGTCCGCACGGGCTACAAATTGAGGACGTGGTAATAATAAGTCGGCACGAATTTGACTTTAGTAAGTGGTACTTCAACGTACCTTTCGGGAGAGTGCCTATTATATTGTTACGGTGTTTAGTGTGGCTCCTCCTTTTCTAGCAATTGAGGAGATTGATCAGCTGTTGCTAGGTAGAGAATGAAATTGAAAACAAGATGGATTAAGCATTCTTTTGGTCCCAGCATGCTCCGTGACTAAGTTTTCGGTTGAGGGCTAGTCATAGGTCAATCTTAGAAGGTCCACATCTACAATTGCTCATATTCACCAAAGCACAGTGATGCTGAAATTCAAGTCGACGATCCTTCTAGAATCTTGTTGGGTGGCTTTCAAGATGAAGTTGTTGTGAAGGCGGTCATGTGATCGGGAGATTGCCCCGGGTTGCTTCTTAAGCAAGCCGGATCGAAGGCAACGCAAGATTAACCTTCCTCGTAATCTGCGTCAAATACAAAGAATTTCTTGATTATATCCTATAACCAACTCGAAACACACAGCCTTATACAACTGCTCCAAACAATCATGTCGACCTCTGCTCGCCGCCGTTTGATGAGGGATTTCAAGGTACGTCCGGTAGGGCGCTGTCACAATCTAACATCTTGAATCCTTGGAAAATTTTGGCCTGGCTGCTATGGATAGTTTATGGACAAGCTAACATTCCATCTTTATAGCGAATGCAAAACGATCCTCCTGCTGGAGTCTCCGCCTCTCCAATCGCTGACAATGTTATGACCTGGTATGGCCACCCCGCACACGACCACCGCGTATATTTTACTTATACAAAACTTAGGAATGCTGTTATAATTGGACCTGCAGATACACCGTTTGAAGATGGCACATTTAGGCTTGTAATGCACTTCGAGGAAGCGTATCCTAACAAGCCACCCGGAGTCAAGTTCATCAGCCAGATGTTCCATCCAAATGTTTATGGAACCGGCGAGCTTTGTCTGGATATTCTTCAGAACAGATGGAGTCCAACATATGACGTAGCTGCTATCTTGACAAGTATTCAAAGGTAGGATAATCATGCTGGACTTTCGTTACCTAAACTCGACTTAGCTTAACATTCATAGTCTTCTTAACGATCCCAATACCTCCTCTCCCGCTAATGTCGAAGCATCAAACCTATACAAAGACAACCGCCGAGAGTATACGAAGCGGGTCCGCGAGACGGTGGAGAAGAGCTGGGAGGATTGAGTCATATCCTTGTGGCGATTTCAAACACGACTGAGTCTTCCTTGACATACTATCTATCCAAAGGAATTTACACAGCATAAGGTGCGGTCATAGCTAGTGGTTGGTGTCAAGGTGCTACTTTTCATTCATCAAGCGCGGCGTTCTAGGACAAAGTTTTTTGGAGAGGGAGGGAAAGGAACCAGTGGGCCACGAACAGCTGTCTTCCCTACGTGTCTTTCCAGAGGATTAGTACACGAACTGTACAGATGGGCCTTGTATCTTAATTAGATAAGTTTGACTGTTGCACAACCGAAAATAAAAAATGGCATTTGACAGTGAGACACTGGCGGGATGATGCCGACGGGTAGTGATTGCGCTAACAACGGCCTGCATCCCGCTTCAGCCATGCAGGCCAACACGCTGGATCATCAAGTCAACAGAGAACATCACGGCCTTCACAACCACATCTACCAATGAGTCCACAACTCCACCGTGTCGTTTATTTTTGATCTGTTCCAGTCATCATTTCCCCCCGTCCCCAATCCACCCGGTCCACACTGTTTCCCCCTAATACATCTCGCAAACCTGGCCCATCCCTTGGACGCGAAAATCCTCGAAACGGGTTTGCCTACGTACCACAACAGCAAACCGCAGCTGCACCACCTGCGCTCCTCTAGTTGGCACAGAAGCCGTTTAATATTATAGGCCATCGGGCCATAGCCGCCACATTACCGCAATCATGGCGTAAGTATCTCCCGCACACCGGATTAAGGATCATAGGAACATAAGAGATACTGACACGATGGCTGTTTGCAGGAGCTACAACACTATTAAGGGTGCGGAATTTTTCCAGTCTTCCAGATTATGCTACTCGAGATCGTTATGCTGATGATGCAGCTGGGCAGTGGTCGCGCGGTTCCGCCCGCAGAACAAGGTCGAAATCGCCAGCGGAGGCGAACCGATAGTAGAATTCGAGACAGAAGACACATGCAGCATCCAGGTAGGGACCGCCACACACGGGGGAGATGAGCGGTGCAGAATTGGGAGCTATGAAGCATAGCATCTGCTCAATAAACGCTGACATGTATACGTGGAAAACAGTCCAAGGAAGCAGCAGGCGCCTTTACCTTCGATCGGGTGTTTGATATGACATCGCAGCAGAGCGATGTCTTCGACTTCTCCATCCGGCCAACCGTGGACGACATCCTCAATGGGTACAACGGCACCGTGTTCGCCTACGGGCAGACGGGCGCGGGGAAGTCGTACACGATGATGGGCAGCGACATCGACGATGACGAAGGGAAGGGCATAATACCGCGGATCGTGGAGCAGATATTCGCAAGCATCCTGTCCAGCCCAGGCAACATCGAGTACACGGTGCGGGTTAGCTACATGGAGATCTATATGGAGCGGATTCGTGACTTGCTGGCGCCGCAGAACGACAACCTGCCCGTGCACGAGGAGAAGAGCCGCGGTGTGTACGTCAAGGGCCTGCTCGAGATATATGTGTCCAGCGTGCAGGAGGTCTACGAAGTCATGCGGCGTGGCGGCATGGCGAGGGCGGTGGCGGCCACCAACATGAACCAAGAGTCGTCGCGGTCGCATTCTATTTTCGTTATCACAGTCACGCAGAAGAACGTCGAGACGGGGTCAGCGAAGAGCGGGCAGCTGTTCTTGGTGGATCTGGCGGGTAGTGAGAAGGTGGGCAAGACGGGTGCAAGCGGGCAGACGCTGGAGGAGGCGAAGAAGATCAATAAGAGCTTGAGCGCGCTGGGCATGGTTATCAACTCGCTGACGGATGGCAAATCGACGCATATCCCATATCGAGACTCGAAACTGACTCGTATTCTGCAAGAATCACTGGGCGGCAACTCAAGGACGACGCTTATCATCAATTGCTCACCGAGTAGCTACAATGACCAGGAAACGCTTAGTACGTTGCGGTTCGGTGTCAGAGCCAAGGCTATTAAGAATAAGGCGAAGATCAATGCCGAACTCAGCCCCGCGGAACTTAAGGCGCTACTCAAGAAAGCTCAGGGTCAAATCCTCACATTTGAGGGTTACATTTCGAGTCTGGAGGGAGAAGTGCAGATCTGGCGTAGTGGTGAAACTGTACCAAAAGAGCGGTGGACTCCAGCAATATCGCTGGATTCCAGCAGTGCAAAGAGAGCACCACCTCCTCCACGATCAGAGACACCATCAAGACTTGCGAGCACGGATGTTAGAAGGTCAGATACGCCGTCAAGGTCAGATACGCCATCAAGACCCGACTCTCGAATGGATTTGGAGCGCGCCAGCACGCCCAGTATTGTGCTAGAAAAAGACGAGAAGGATGAGTTCTTACGGCGAGAGAATGAGCTGCAAGACCAAGTTGCCGAGAAGGAGACGCAGCTCGCAAATACTGAGAACCAGCTAAAGACCATAAAAGAGGAGCTGCAGTATTACAAGGACCGCGATTCCAAGACAAACAAGGACAATGAGCGCTTAACGGGCGAAATCAACGAGCTGAAGATGCAGGTGGAGAAAATCAACTTCGAGACTAAGGAAGCGCTGATTACTATGGATGGCCTAAAGGAGGCTAACTCCGAGCTCACCGCCGAGCTAGATGAGGTGAAGCAACAGCTCTTAGATGCCAGGATGAATGCGAAGGAGACTAGCGCCCTCCTTGATGAGAAGGAGAAGAAGAAGGCCGAGCGGATGGCCCAGATGATGGCCGGATTCGATCTAGGAGGCGAGGTCTTCAGTGACAACGAGCGGAGCATCCGAAAGATGATCGAGCAAGTTGACACTCTGCACGAGATGAGCGCGGCTGGCGAGGCTATCGCCCCAGATGCATTAGAAGAGCTACGGCACAAACTTATTGAAACTCAGGGCATCGTTCGACAAGCAGAACTCTCAATCACAGCAAGGGGAGAGGAAGATGAAGCCCATGTTCGCCGGCGAGAAGCTCTAGAGGAACGCGCAGCAATCCTACAACAGAGATATGAGGAGATACTTGAGCGTAACCTAGGAGACGGTGACATTGAGGAAGTCAAGGCCCGATTAGCTGACACGTATGCTACAAGACAGGAGGGCCAGCTCGAGCTCGTCGACGAACTTCGAGACGACCTCGCACACAAAGTAGAGGAGAACCAGAAAATGAAGTCGGAGCTCGAGTCGCTCCAGCAGCGGCTAAAGAGTGGAGCAATCATCAACGGCGTCGCATCCGGAGCGATCAACGGCAAGACGGTCCAACAGCAGATTGCCGAATTCGACAATATGAAGAAGAGCCTGATGCGGGATCTGCAAAATCGCTGCGAGCGGGTAAGTTCTAGGCTATTATTTCAACATCACTCCCTATAACATAGCATAGCATAGCATACTAACCCTTATAAACACACAGGTTGTCGAGCTCGAGATCTCACTGGATGAAACCCGCGAGCAGTACAACAACGTGCTCCGCACGTCCAACAACCGCGCGCAGCAGAAAAAGATGATGTTCCTGGAGCGCAACCTCGAGCAGCTAACAGTGGTGCAGCGACAGCTCGTTGAGCAAAACAGCAGCCTGAAGAAGGAAGTGGCGATCGCGGAGCGCAAGCTGATCGCGCGCAACGAGCGCATCCAGAGCCTCGAGAGCCTACTGCAGGACAGTCAGGAGAAGCTGACGCAAGCGAACCACAGGTCAGTCTACATTCTCTACTCCTCCCTTGCACATAAAAACCGGCCGGTCCTGGTCTCCTACAACCACCCGGCCGCGAGACGCACTAGCTGACATTTTCTCGGTGATAAGGTTCGAGGCCCAGCTCACGGTCGTCAAGGAGCGCCTCGAGGCCGCTAAGGCGGGCTCCACGCGCGGCCTGGGTTCCCCGACATCGGGCGCTAGCGTCGCGTTCGGCGGCGCGGGATCCCGCATCGCGAAACCGCTGCGAGGCGGCGGCGGCGGGGCGGAGGGACCGACGCTCCCCGTGCCGCCGGGCCTGCAGCAGCAGGACGCGGCGAATGGGGGCGGGAAGCGGAGCACTTGGTTCTTCCAGCAGCGCACGTGAGCGGACCTTTTCGTCTGAGTGAAAGCTAAGATACGAGGGAGGAGAGATTCTGTGCTTTGTTGGGCTAAGCGGGAGGAGCGTTTCTAGATACGGCTCGTGCGGGGATTCGCCCGAGGGCTCTGGCGTTGGCGGGAACCGAATTGAATGGGATGTTACAGGAACGCAGAATATTTTATTTCTTTGGTCTTAGGGGTGAGGGCCCTCTTTTAGAAGACTACTGCATGCTCGGAGTTGGATTGGTGGATCACTCTCGTCCCCTGTCTCCGCTACTTTTTTCCACGCTTTTTATCTTGCCTGAAGAGATGAATGGACTAGTGGATGGATGGATTGGGGGCCCCCGGCGTCATTTAGACGGCGGCTCGTTTGCCGGAGTCGGTTGGAGATGAGGTGTGGGAATGGGTGCGCATCGCAGTTAGATAGGCTGCGTTGCTGTCACTGGCGTCTGCATATTCATGGCTGCTGGAGAGGGAGGCACGCGAAATGCAATGTAAGGAGAATGAATAGATATGTGGTTATGGCAACCCAGGTTTATACATATCGCTGTCATGGCAGCTCTCCCTGTCTTCCTCCGTTGAATGTCGGCCATTAGGGTATATTAATACAAGCCTGAAGATTAGACAAGAAACGCTAAATGCAGCAGCCGCTGAATAATAGGGGGATGAAGAAAGGACCAAAACGCTCACGCCCACCGTCGACACCTCGAAACGCCCTCTGAACGCCAATTTATGCATCCCAAACCTACAAATTCCCCAACCTTTTCTCTCAAGCCGTTCAAAGCCTAAGACTCCTTTCATCACCACTGCCTCACCTCCTCCCCGGCCCATTCATCCCTCCAATCCCCAACCCGGCCCCCGAAAACAGCAATGACTGCCCAGTCCCCACCGGTAGCCCTCCTCTACTCTCTTGCCCCACCCCTCCCGCCTCCAAGTCTATCCTCCGCCATGTCCCAAACAGCTCCCTGAGCGTCGGACTCGCGTCCCCAACTGCGGGCAACGGGCCCACGAGCGGCGCGGCCTCCTCGCTCCCGGGCTGATACCTCTGCGGCGGCAGCTGCGGCGGGTCCGGCGTCGCGGCGCCACTGCCATGGCCCGCCAGCAGCGCATCCAACTCGGCCGCGCCCTCCCGCTCGCCGTACCCCGCCCCGCTGTACGCTGCCAGCGCGCCCGACGCATCCGCCACGGGGCCGCCATAGCCGTTCAGCCGCGGGCTGCCGCGCTGGACGTTCTGATTCCAGTTCTGGCCCTGGCTCTGGTTCTGGTACTGGTTCTGGTACTGGTTCTGGTTCTGGTACTGGTTCTGGTTCTGGTACTGCCCGAGCAGCGGCGCAGCGGCGGCAGAGCCCGCGCCCGTATCCGGATTCACCTGCTGGCTCGGCCCGCCCGGACTCCCGCCCGCACCGCCACCACCGCCGCGCAGGCCGCCAGAGCCGGGACTGCTGCGGTCGCTGGCGCTCAGCGCGCCGATGCGCGCCGGCATCGGCGGGTCGTACAGGTACGCCAGCTCCGGGTAGATGCTGCCGCCGGAGCGGTGGCGCGCGGCGGCGCGTTGGGAGCGGCGGCGGAGCAGATACAGCGTTGCGATTACGGCGAGCAGGAGGCCGGTCGTGCCACCGACGACGGCGCCGGCGATGGCGGATTTGGAGGGGGTTGAGGCCGCGACCGTGGCAGCTGCGGTGGTGGTGGAGGAGGCGGAGGCGGAGGTGGTTGTTGTGAGGGTGGTTGGGAGGTTGATTGTCATTGAGGAAGTGGAGGTGGAGAGACTGGTGGAGAGGGCGGAAGAGGTTGTGGAGGGGACGGTTGAAGAGCTTGGTGAGGAACTGATGGAAGTGGCTTTTGATGATTTGCTGCTGGTTGTATCCGAAGAAGACCATGATGAGGTAAGGGATGTAGACGAGCGGTGTGTTGATGATAGCGAGGAGCTAATGGGTGAATGTGTTGATAAAATAGAAGAGGTCGTGCTTGGTGTTGATATTGATGAAAATGGGGACGGTGTGGATGTTGGAATCTTCGTTGTAGGCCTCCTCGTGCTCAAAGACAGAACCACGCTAGCTGTTGGAGTTATGGAATACGAGGTTACTGGAGTCGAGAAACTTGACGATTCCGTAATTCCAGATCTAGATGAGGTAGTAGCACTAGCCGCGAGGACTGATGACAGTGGGCGAGTTGTCATCCCCGAAGAAACAGCCGATGGTAAGGTCGTGAGACCGGATGAAAGCAGCGAAGTGAAAGAAGCAAAAAAGCCCGCGCTAGGTAATGATGTTGGTATCGAAATAACGCCAGAAGAAATCGCAGTCGAAATGTCAGAAAAAGCGGTATTTATTTGTACAGTAGGAAATCCAGAATTAAACGGTAACGAATTTGACGTCTGGGCACCGCTCCCAGCGGATGATAAAGACAGTAGAGATGACAGCGACATTTTAGTGGTGCTGGCTGGGATCTCAGATGTTCTCAAGACTGTTGGCGCAGTAGCATCGGAGCCCGTAGGCAGGCTACTTGCAGCATTTGATGAGGGCACTTGTGTAAAAGAAAGTGTATTGAAAGGCTGTAATAGAGATTCCACGATGGAGGCAATTATAGATACTTCGCTTGCTGGCACTTCAATTGTTATAGGTGAAGGAGAAGGTTGGGTTGTGGCTAGTAAATTGGACAGTAGAGGACCAGACGGCGGGCTGCCACTAGCTGATGACAGCACGGCAGTCGGTTCTGGAATAATGACAATGGGAGTCAAGTCTTGAGAGTATCGTCCAGGAGTTGCTTGGGATTGCATAGAAAGGGACGATGGTGAACCAGGTGTTCCCCCAGCCACAGAAGAGCCACCAACGGAAGAAAATACAGAAGCAAAAGGACTCGAGCTATCGGATGTAGCTACCAGTGAAGGAATTTGTGCTTTGTTTGATGCTCCTAAGGCTGTTGACTGTAATATAACACTGGTCGACAGGTATGTCGTCGCAGGCCTCGTGGTATCAGCGGATCGGCCATCTTTAGAAGTCAGCCCCTGTGTATAATTAAATTTACGAGCAGAAATAGACATACCGAGTATTTGGGCGGCTGCGGCCTTCTGCGCGACGAGAATAGTCGCATAGAATAAAAGAAAGGAAGTCTTGTCCCACATTGCATGGTCGGAATAGGAGCAGAACTGGGAGAGAGCGGAGAGGTAGGAAAGAACAGAGTTGGAACAGCAGATCAATTGCAAGGAAAACAGGAGGTCAGACCTTCTTACAGCATCTGGAGACCGAGGACAAATAATTTGACTGCGCATCCATCGCGCACCCTTTCCCGCCAAAACCCTGGGGTTATGGCGGAGGTGCCAAGGTATATTTGGGTGTTGACTGAGGCGAAGCAAAATGCAGCCACACGCTATTACCCGCCGCGTTGCCTGGTGCGGCACAGCCCAGCTAATAATAGCACAAGGGCGGGCTGCGCCTTCCCAGCCTCTACCAGCATCCATGTTATGGACAAAGCAAATCTGCAGAAGTCAGACGCTTATCGAGAACTCTGGTCAGCCTCGGACCAACTGCCTTTAACAATTCGAGACGCTAGCTTACGAGAGATATGAAGATACATGCATCTGTAGCTGCAGCCACATACGTTCCTAAAGGCGCCATTTGAAACAAACGATCGATCCGATTCTACCTTGAAACATTGACCCCAGGCACTCCAGTTAACCGCCGCTTGAGCCTCGTCGACTGATGTATAAAACTTAAATTAAAAAGCCCTTTTGTACGTGCCTCGTCTCACAAGTGCGAACTACAATGGAAGGATCACAGCTAAGTAAAGAACACCCTGTCCAAACCACCCAGCTCATTCCTAACAACGTACACCCTTTAAATTGCTTTGCCCGTCGTGGCCCGCACCTTTGCAAATTGAGAACCCTTATCACGGACTTTTTCCTGCAGCCAAGCCGGAAGTGCCCGGAGCATAGAAGCAATTGATGGCCCCAGGATGATCTGTCCACTCTTTACTTCCAGAATCTGCTTGACCATGGCATCCGCAACCGTCTTAGGATCCAAGATAGGTGCACCAGCCTTTTTCAGATCCTCCTCGATCCTCTGTATCAATCTTGTGCGGGTCCACCAAGGATGTACAATAGTTGTCTTAATCTCAGGACAGTTATAACGGTATTTGAGTTCTTGGATAAGGCCTTCATGAAATGCAAGTAATCCAACTTTGGTAGCGCAGTAATCCACCATGCCGGCAACACCAAGGAAGCTAGCCATACTCGCAGTACTCATAATATGCCCTTTCTTTCTTGCAATCATGTCGGGCAAAAACTCCTGCACGGTATACCAATGGCTGATGAGATTTACATCGAAAACAGCTCGCAAACTCTCCGGCGTGGCATCCAGAATGTTATGTGCGCTGCCTATGCCGGCATTGTTAATCAGGACAGAGGGAGAGCCTAGTGATGAGCGAATTGCGTCGCCTGTCTTCCTTACTTCGTCGCGAGATGTTATATCGCAATGGTAGAAGGATACATTAGCCGCTAGTAAATGCGTCAGCAATTGAGCAGAATAAAGCAGTAAATTTATGGAACATACAATCCCTCAAATCATCAGACAGAGGCAAGACATCAATGACAGCAACCTTAACCCCCTTAGACACAAGCCCCTTCACCACAAATGCTCCTATACCACCTGAGCCCCCTGTGACGACAGCCACTTCGTTCTTCCAGTCCCACGCGCTCTTGTCATCTTTCCGTAGCCATTTACGATTCGCCCAATTACTAAGCCATCTATTGGCCTTGCCAACCAGCCCAAGGGCAAAGAGCCATTTCAGAGAAGTTGTGAGAGGCGCGGAGTAGTCCTCCGGCAGGCGGAGGGGATCACGGAGGAACGGAGGAGCAGCGATTAGGAGGTATAGTAGTGGACCTGTGAAATAGGGAGAAAACACGGTGCCTTTGATAAGTTGTGCCATTGTTAAACGGCTAATTGTAGTTGTTGTATACAAGTCGAGCAGCTGGATCGAGCAGCCTGTAGTCTCTCCCAGATCAATCAGTTGAGACTACTTATGTCGCAGAATCAGATAAGGCGTTCGTTGGTACAGACAGAACAATAAAGGGCGATTGAAATGCGCCTTCGACAGAGAGCTTCAGGCCATCTTGCTTCGTAAGGACGAGACAGTAAGCTCCCGCCAAGCTGACTCGCATGTTCCTATATTAGTAACTAGACAATATATAGCCCCGGCATCGAGCAACGACAGTCGACCTTGTTAGACTGCTTTGAGACGCGTAACAGTTGCGACAATCTGCCAGGGCTAGGATGGGGGTTTGCATGCCAAGACGTCGGCCCGGTCCACTCTTCGCGCAGGGCCGGGATTGAAAAACATCTCAAGCATCCTGCTTTCTTGCCTCCCAAGAGTACCAATCATTTAAAAAGCCTGTCGTATGCCTTCAGCTCGTACCTACAGAATCAGGGGGACCTTAACGCCATTCCTCTACCCATTTCTTGCCGACTCAATTCTTGCATCGACCAGATCTTTACTCCGATTTGGACCCGAATCGATCTACGGAAGATGTAATACCACGTCTACCCCTCCGACACCGCTATCGGGGACTCCGGGTGATGATCAAGCTTCCCATCTTAATCCTTCGCCCGAATCTTATTCTCTAACACCCTTCATCGACCGTGCTATCCTTTCCCTCCATGCAGGTTCCGGCGGTCATGGTTGCGTGTCCTTCGTACGAGAGAAGTACATTGCGGAAGGCCCTCCCAATGGCGGAGACGGCGGGAGCGGGGGTAATATCTACATCCAGGCTGTCCAGGGAGAGACATCGTTGCACAAGCTTGCACGAAGGGGCATGATCAAGGCCGGAAGAGGGAGAAACGGCCAGGGCAGATTGAAGGGCGGAGAAAGAGGTGAAGACATCGTCATTAACGTTCCTGTAGGAACCATTGTTCGAGAAATTTCAAGGCACGATCCTGTCACGGAGGCAGAGGAAGCTCAATGGAAGGCGCAACTCGAAGAAAACCCTGAGGAAATGCAGGGGAGTTGGCGACGTGACCAATGGCTCGTGTTTCCAGGAACTCTGCCATCGAGACTGGCGAGAATGGATTTTCCTGCGTTACCTAAGCCTAGGAGGTCTCATCTTGCGGCAGTTCAACCTCAAGCACCTGTTTGGCTCGATCTGGATAAACCCATGGACACTCCGATGCTCCTAGCGGCAGGAGCAATGGGTGGTTTGGGAAACCCTCATTTTATAACTTCAAATACTCCCAGACCCAAAATCGCAACGAAGGGGGATGGCGGCATGAGGTTGTCAATTCAGCTGGAGCTGAAGCTGCTCGCTGATCTGGCACTGGTTGGTCTGCCGAATGCTGGCAAAAGCACATTATTGAGGTCGTTAAGCAACAGCCGAGCAAGAGTAGGCAACTGGGCTTTTACAACATTACAGCCAAACATTGGTACGGTAGTTCTTGACAACTACAAAGGCAGGCCGAGCGTCACGCAGCGGAGGCAACATGGTGAACCTAGAGTAAATTTCACTATTGCCGACGTGCCAGGGCTAATTGAAGATGCCCATCTAGATAAGGGGCTTGGCTTAGGCTTCTTGCGCCATATTGAGCGAGCTGCAGTACTCGCGTTTGTGGTAGATCTCTCTGCTGGAGATGCTATTACCGCCCTGAAGGGTCTTTGGAAAGAAGTGGCCGAGTATGAGACCTTACGTGGTGAGGAGTTAAATGCTGAGACAGAAAGGCGAATGGTGAACTGGAAACCTCCAGTGAGCAACCTGTCGGAAAGTCGAGGCTCCACAGCCGAGCAAACAGCCATATTCAACGCCTTACCATCACAGCCTTTGCCTCCGTTATCTCTTCCACCAATCTCCTCAAAGCCATGGCTCGTTGTTGCAACCAAGGCAGACCTCCCGGAAACCCAAACGAATTACCAGAATCTCAAGCAGTATCTAGAATCTATCAAAGCAGGCAACTTACCTCATCCAAGCGGACGTAAGAATGCATGGATGAAAACACTGCATTCGATCCCCGTAAGTGCCATTCGGGCAGAAGGCGTAGAGACCATCCCAGAGCTGGTCATGGAGTTACTCGACGAATAACTCTGAACCGCCAAACGCGAGCCCAGTTTCTGCCTCGTATCCAACCCACGCCGAGCCCAGCGTTTGGATCATAGTCATCACTCTACTCGCCAGTCATGAACTGCATTTTAAGCCCTCAAAATGAGATGCTTATTGCGTGCAACCTCATTCGTTCTGACTGCAGATTGATTTCAAGGTTGCTGCTGGATGTGCCCGCCACATCGGGTCAGCCAAAAGACATGGCATTTGTGAGGGAGTTGCCTTGTTTTCAGATGTGTATTGGAAGCCAAAAATGTATTATGTCAAAAGGCCATAGCTGATTAGCTAGCGATCTTATGTAGCATGTAGGCTTGTTAAGAAAAAAAGGATGAGCTACAGTTCCCGAGGACACAAAACCAGCGTTTCAACAACAAGCACTCTTCCACTGCTTTTGCGCTAGAGTCTCCGGCTCGGCTCCAAGCCATAAATGCCAAGAACTGTGCAAACTGTCCGGCAATGTCGGTAGATTCCGCAGGTATGCTACCCACGGTTTGGCTTGCAGAACATAGTCACCCCGAGGCCACCAGGGAGCCCCAACGTTCGCGTTCGAGTTTATTGGCATACATGGCATCCTTGGCGTCATTAAAGCTTTCTTAATCTTGAAGTTGTAGGGGATAAGCTTACTAGTGCCTATCGTGTTTCTGTCACGAAGTTCGTGTAGAGCAGTTCATTAATGAAATGGGTTGATTGATTGATGATCTTGACTTGATCATTCTTTTTGTTGTGCTGGTGAGCCCCTTGGGCTCTAAGCTCAGATAAAGAGATTTACAATGCACGTGCTCCGTGCACGTGACTCATACACGTGACCCACGCCTTTAGAGAATACAGATTATCTAACACACCCCCTTAGCTTTAAGCTCTTTGAGGTTAAAGCTAGCCACCTTCTCATGTCCGTTAATAAGTCAATTAGACCGTAATCTTATCTAAATCCTTCTATCTTACTCTAATACTGTCCCTTAGGTCCTCTAGTTACTTCTCCTTATTCAGCCGCTTCTTAATATCCACCATTCCAATTATATTAACGAAGCTTTAAAACCTCTACTTAGGCAGGGCCTTTATAAGTCCATCAGCGATTATCTCCTTCATTACTATCTATTAAAATCGTACTCGTCTCATTACATATTCCTAACGTAGCCAGTATTAATAGATGTTAATATATCAGAGCTTCGTAATTAGCTTTACCGTGTTTTCTATAATTAGTTAAAGCATCTAGGTGTTATTACATTTAATAATTAAGGGCTTATTTAGTTATAATATTATTACTTTAAATAACCTACTAATAAAGATAGCTTCCTTTACTATCTATAATAGGGCTAACAACTCGGCTTCTATGCTTAACGTTATAACTATACCCTACTTATTTGCTCTCCAGGCGATCGGCCCCCCAAATAGCTTTATAATATATTCTTATAAGCTCTTTCTATCAACGGAGTTATCCGCGAATAATGCATCACTAGTACAGATAAATAATTACGCTTCACCTCTACCGTCTCTTCTGTTGTCTCGTCCTTTATCGCGTATTCCTTTATCTCTCCCTCTACCGTTTATTCCTTCCTTATCTCCTCTATAGCAGATTGCTCTGCTTCTCGTGCTATATAAGTATTGGATGACTCTGTCTGCCGCTTAATAATACTCTTAGCTTAGGTCCTAATTAAACCTTGCCAGCCTTAATACTGCAAAAGCAATATCCAGACGCGTTATAGTGGCTGTATAGAGTACTAAACCCAATTTTCTCTGATATAGCATCGTAGAGGCTAGTAGGGATATAGGACGGACTAATAGGTCTATATTAGGGGACGGACGTGTCGGACGGATTAATCGGTGATTAGTAGGGAGGAGTTCTGATTCTGCCATTGGAGTATTTAGAAGACGCCCTTTAAGATCTATCTCATACTAGTTAGCTATCTTCTCGATATAGGCTTCCTAGAATAGCCATAGGAGCCTCTAGCTATAATTATATAGTATATAGATTTCTAGGAACCATTTTAGCTCGCCAAGGGTACTTATCTAGTATTCCTTGCTTAGCTCCTTAATTACTTCTTAAGCTTTCTTCTTATCTATCTTTTGGTAGCAGAAGACAATATCATCAACATAGAAGAAGACGACTATTCCACCTTTTAGCATAATATACGGCTCCTAGGGTACCTCTTTGAAACCCAATTCTATCAGTAAGCTTATAAAATTCTTCTACCATAACAGTGGTAATCGTCGTAGTCTATATAGGGCTTTTCTTAAGCGCAGTACTTTGTCTTTCTTTCCGTTATTAAATCCTAGCGGTAGCTTTATATAGACAACTTCGTCAAGATCGCAATAGATAAACGCATTAACTATATCTATCTGTGTCATCTCCAGGTCGAATTTTGCGGTGATCGCCATAAGGGTTTAGAAGGTCGTACTGGCTAATATAGTAGCTCTTGTAGGTAGGTCTCTTGGAGCCTATTAATTTCCATATATAACTAAGCGTGCCTTATATTTCTGGAGGAATCCGTACTTATCCGTCTTATAGATAAATATCTACATTAAGCTAAGGATCTGCTGTTCCTTTGCATACTTTTTATCTGTTTCCTAAAATAACCTTATTTAATAATGAGATTAGAGATAGGCTTATTAAGCCTCTTAGAACTGATCTTAAAAAGGATACATATTAAGGTCCTTAATTAACTAAAGTAGCGGAGGTAAGTTCTTCCTATATAATCTAATATCATATATTCTGCCTAATTTCAGCTTGCTGTCGTTAAGTCAACTATTAAGGTTAAACTTCCTTCCTGCTATAAAGGCGCTATAATAGGCTAAGGTAATCCTTTCAGTAACAAAGTCTTTAAGCCTATTATTGCCGGCTTCCTTAAACGAGTCTTTAACTAAGTCGTTAAACACCCCCTAAGTATAAAACCTATCTTCTACTTAGTTAATAGTGTCCTAATCAGTATCTAACTTTATAGGATACTTAATATAAAAGGCATATAGAGATTCTTTATCTTCTTCTATTAGAGGTGGCATACAATACGCGTCTTTAAGAGCTCTTGTAAGCTCAAGATCTGCTAACTTATTAAAGGTTTAAACTGGCTCATTAATATTATTGTCTTCCTCTTAAATTAATGGTTTAAATACTTTATCCTTATCTTCCAGAAGAACCTCGTTCTTAGTTAGGGTATTAGGGAGTTAAATCTTCTTAATTAGCATATCTAATTCGGTATATAGATCCTTTAAGATATCCGTTTACTTACCATTAAAGAACGTCTTTTCGTTAAAGATGATATCCCTAATAGAGATAATAATACCTTTATACAGGATCTAGATTCTGTAGATATTAGTAGAGTTATAGCCAATAAGGTAGCTAATATGGGCTTACGGATCTAGCTTGTTTAGTCTTTTCTTCTTCAGCTAGGCGTCTAACGTCATCGCATACGCCCTACAGCCGTAGGCTTTTAGGTATACTAGTTGCGGCTTTCTTGACCTATTGGCTAGGAAGGTATGGAACCTCTTATACAGCGATTTCCATCCATTACTTTCCCGTAGCGTTCGATCTCAAAGATAGACTGCATAGTTAACTATCTCATTCCATAGATTATGTAGTAGATTGGCAGTAATTCTTATAGCACGTCCTTTCTTAATAATAACACCCCCTAAGCGTTCGGCGGTGCCGTTCTATGCTTGGGTATATAGCACCAAAGGCTTAAATATAATCCCTTATATCCGTAGCCATTTAAGGGTTCTCTTTCTCCCTAGCTTATTGTCTAATCTAATAGTATTAACTTTAAGGTTGTACCTTAGATAAATCCATTAAGTAAAATCTTTAAACACTTATAGTGTCTCCTTCTCTTCGCTATACGTTATTATAAAATACGGGAAGGTTCTTCCTAAGAAAGTGTTATAGATAAACATAACTTATACAAATCCAGCATACGCTTCCTTAAGGTCAGTCCAGTCAATATAGAGGTTAAGAAAGGGTTTATTAATTTTCCGTTCCAAGAACCTTCTTAAGACTTAACGCTTAATTTTGGCGAGACTGCAATATTAACATTCCGTTGTCTTTAGGCCTTAAAGCTTAACTCCTAAGGCATTAAGACCTAAATAATAAAGGCTTATAGGTCCTAGATAACCTAGACATAGATACTATAGATGTGCATCTCCTTTTAAATCTAGACAAGCGTCTCTTAATGATACTCTGCGCTTTCGTTGGTGTAGTAGTCAGCTTGTATTAAACGCTAATAGACTTCCTAGTCGGATGTATTTAATAGTCTATTATCCGTAACGTTCTTCTATTTAATATAGGATTGTGTTGTCCTTTTAAACTAGAAGATTGTTCTCTCCTTTATTGTCCTAGTAGTACCCTTATTTTTAAAGTAGACGGAACGACACTAGATTTGTATTAAAGTCCGTATAAAAGGCAACGTCCTTAAGACATAGAATTCCCTTACTCTTGTCTAGTTTTATAACTTAGATAGTGACATCGCCGTAACCTAGTATAGGCACTTCTAAGCTGCCTGTAATGATATATTTGTGTCTTAGAGCTTTCCTAAAATTGTAGAAACAAGAGAGGTTATTAAAGATGTGGAGAGTGGTTCCTAAGTTAAGAATAGTTAATAGCTTTAGTGGATGGAGTTAACTGGTATAATACAATTCTAGGAATATTATATTAGCTTCTTCTTTAATCTTCCTAACTATCTCCTAACTCTTAACCTGTTGTTGTTAAGCTTTATTAATATTTAATTCCTTAAGCTTAAGTTATTCCACTTAGGTAGCTAGATCTTTGTTATGTTCTACCTTTTTATATACCTTTTTTATGCGTATACCCTTGGTATTAAATCCCTTAGGCCTCTTGCACTTAAATAGATACTAATAGTTAGGAAGGGTATGTCCCCTTATATTGCATACTAGGCATTTTAGGTTCTTCGACTTCTTAGAAGACGTCTCTTTAGTTAAATTTATCCCTGCCCTTTTTTAACTATAAGATAAGCTATTCCCTCTTCCCTTTTAGACTTTAACAGCAATAGAGATATCCTCTTCGGACTCTCCTGCAAAGTCTATGTTAAATGCACTCCCTCTAGTAGTTAAGGATAGTATAACCTTTAAGAGGTTTGCGAATACTTCCCGTAGCTCTATTGCTACTTTATGGTATTCTAACAAGTAAGCCTTTTTGGTATTATTTACCTGTTTGGTGTACATAATAAAATAGGTTTTACTTATAGGTCATATTACATTTATAAGGTCCATTAGCCAGATCCTATTAGTTATCTATAAAAGACCATACTTCTCTGCTATCTTTATCGCATGCTCCCATCTGTTAAGCCATTGGGTAATTTTTGCCTGCTTAAGTCCCTTAAGTAATTCTATGTACTATAGTTGTACCTTTTTTATTATAAAGTTCTTTAAGGGCTTAGTATCTTCTTTTAACCGAATTAGCCATTCCTTAACTGTAAGGGAAGGGTTAAGCAGTAGCTTCTTCTAGATTAATACTATAGATGTAATCTAGATGCGTATCTATTGCAGATGCTCTTCCTATTTTAGGAAGTACTTTATATCCTAGTTATAGTATCATCTGCTATTCTTATACGCTCTCTGTTAGTTCATTAAAAGCTATGCATATAAGGTTGCATTCTCATTAAAATCTATAACTTTTGGAAGAGGTGGTTTTTCAAATAGACCTTCTTAAGGTGCTTCTGTAGCTGGGTTAACGTGGGCCCAAATTTGCTAATCTATAAAGGCTTATAGTTGCTAGATCCATTGCTCCTAGTCTTCTGGTTTATTAAGGATAATCATAGTCAACGAACTCGACGTCGGTGGAGTCATTTTGACTGATAGGCAGAGGGGAATTGAGATGGAATTTGTCATCAGGATCGTCCTTTGACAATTGAGGTAGGATTTCTGTCAGAGTCTGCGTCTTGACGATAAGGTGTCAGAGTCTGATAATGAGGTAGAATTTCTTCAAATAATTAAGTAATAGCTGAATAGCTTCTTGAGTCAGCGGACCAGGCTTATAACTATCACAAAGTTCGTGTAGAGCAGTTCATTAATAAAATGGGTTAATTAATTAATAATCTTAACTTAATCATTCTTTTTATTGTGCTGGTGAGCCCCTTAGGCTCTAAGCTCAGATAAAGAGATTTACAATGCACGTGCTCCATGCACGTGACTCGTGCACGTGACCCACGCCTTTAGAGAATATAGATTATCTGACAGTTTCTTAGTGTCAGTGTGAACTGAATATCCGTGCACCGATTATAGGAATTGAATAAGGACTCTGTCTATTAAAATGCGGTTCTAAGACCTCTATATATACATGTAGGAAAGGTATAGGAAAGGGAAGATAAGGGGGGTAAAGGGAGTTAATAAAACTAGGGTAGGTAACCAAGTTAATAACCGAGTTAATAACCAAGTCGGTAACTGAGTTAATGAGTAAGTAGCTAAGTTGGGGTAAGATAATCTAATTTAGGTTAATATACCCCCCCAGCTAATTAACTGGGTGGTAATTAGCTGGATATACCTAAATAGGAAAGATCTATAGTGTTAAACCAAATAGAAACTATTTAAAAATAGAACTTAATAAGGAAATCGTGCAAATAGGTTAAACAGTATACTTAAATCCAACTATAATAGGGTTTTAATATCAATCAGATTTAGTTGTTAAATAAAGCTTTTATGCTTCTGCCTTAACAGGGCCTTTGTGAGACCGTTAGCTATTATATTAGTAGTAGGAACCTACTTAATTATAATTAAGCCTTTTTGAACTTCTTGGCGAAGCCAGTGCTGATAGATATCTACATAATGAAGCTTTATGTTTAATTAAGGTCCGTTTTTGGTAAGTAGTTAAATTGTCTGCTAGTTATTACAGTTAATTATATGCTCCTTATCTGTATGGAGTCGCAGATCCTAAAAGAAGCGCTACTACCAAATTGATTCTGTAGCTGCGTTTAATAGAGCCTTAAGCTCAGCTTTAGTGCTTAATATTGTAACAGTCTTCTGCTTGGTAGAGCGCCAGTTAACTGCTCCTCTAAATAGTGAAAATATGAAGCCTTTGGTGCTCTTCTAACTGATAGAATTATCGCTAAATGTAGTGTTGCTTGCTTGGATGATGATCTGACTTCCAATATTCCTACTTAAGTATTTAATCGCAAGGGTTTTCTTTTAATATAGGTACGCAATTGCTTAATTGACTGCGACTTTGTGTAGAGGTAATGGATTGCAAAGAAATTCTAAGAGCTTGCTTAAGGCTTAAGTGGCGTTAGGTTGTGTAATATAAGTGGCGTAGAGTAGCAATCCGACCTTTCTTTAATATATATAGACCTGCTGCTTGGAGGCCTGTTTTGGATTAGGCAAGAGATCTTCTATACTTATTAGTATATGTACTAGATGAAAGTCTTTTAGATGGAAGGTACTGGCAATCTTATTAATGTAGGAATCCTGGTAAAGCTAAAGCTTCTATTGAGGTTGATTGTAAAGGACTCTGATTCCTAAGAACTAGGTTAGTTCTCCTAGGTTCTTAATTTTATACTTTATTGTTAGCTGTTCCTTAAAGAGTTAAAGCTTTGGTAAGTCTTCTATACGGTAGGCTGCTATAATATTGTTAATGTAGAAGAACATAATTAGCTAGTTGTTATAAAATAGATATAATTCTCTATTAACTGCCGTTAGACCTAGGGATGTTAGTGTAGTTAAGAACTTATTAAGCTAAAGCAGTGGTGATTATTAGAGGCCGTATAAAGCTCTTTAAAGAAGTAGACACCTGCCCTTCTGTTAAAAGCTATCTAGAAACTTAATATAAACTGTCTTATTAATAAGGCTGTTGGCGAAGGCGTTAACTGTGTTGCACTGCCAAGTCTCTAAATTGAATGCAGCGACGATTACTATTATAGCTCTGAATATTTTAGCTGTAAGGGTTGCTGCATATATGTTCTTTTTACTAAGTTGTTGTAAGTTACCTTATATATAAAGACGGGCTTTAAATTTAACTAGATATCTATTAGTGTTAAACTTATAAGTAAACACCCAGGTGATGGGTATGATGTTAAGCGATACCGTCCGTTTGACGGACTTAAATGTCCCTCGCTACTTAAGATTATTATATTCCTTATTGGCGGCTTCTGTGAAGCCATCTTTGTATGGGTGAGCTTGAAGCTCTTTTTAGCTATATGGTGGTGGTGGAAGCTTATTATGGTGTAATTACTTCTAGTAGTGTTTAATTCTGGTGGTAAAAGCTTTATAGAGGGCAGGAAGGGTATCTAATTGCTTAATATCTGTTAGGTAAGCTACTTAATGTATTAAGAGCTTCCTAGTTCTTCTGCCTTCTATAATATTAATATTGCCTATATCGCCTATAATCTCCTGTCTTGGATAGGCTTCTTCTTTAGGAATAAGTTTGAATTAGGGTCTTTGATTGATTGAGGAACTTAACGGCTCTATATTTATAGTATTTGATTAAGGCTCTGGCGTCTTAGCTGGGGTAGGGAGGCCGGGTATAGAGTTGTCCTTTAAGGCTTAAGGGCTGATTACGTTATTATTTTAATTTTTATTAGCATCTACCTGTTGACTTCTACTATTATTTGCCTTGTCTTCCTTATTTAATGTCTTGTTTAATATCTTGTTAAGCTCTTCCTAAAGTGTCCTATTGCTATTTGACACATTAATTATGTCCAAAATTTAATTAGCGCGTTTTTGGAGTAGACCTACGAGATCTAGCTAACTGTTGTTATAGAGTAGTTGCTTATTAAATGTTATGTCTCTTGTTTAAATTACCTTTTTTTTACTGGGTATATACACCCTATAGATGTTTGTTAACTGGTACCTAACTAGGTATCTAATATAAGCCCTTAGCTTAAGCTTTTGTATATATGGGATGTTGTATTTAAGCGGGTAAGCTCTATAGCCGTATATTTATAGGTAAGCTATATTTGGCTTTAATGGTAAGAACCCTAGTGCTGACTAAAGCTTCTTAAAAGGTGTTATTTAGCCGAGCTAGGTGTTTAGTGTCTAATTAATTAAATACGCTATAGCTCTAGTAATTTCTAGCTATAGCTCTTCTGGTAGTTGAGCTTTAATTTGCATATAATAAGACTTAATAATAATTACCCCCCTAGAATATTTAGCAGAACCGTTCTAAGACTTTATATATAGGGCCAATTTCTCTAGTAATATTCCTTTTTAAGTCCTTTAAGCGTTAAATTTATTACCTAGGGATGTTTCGCTATTAATTCAAATTACTACAATCTTAAGGTTATATTAACGCTCCACCTTATTTAAATATCATATAATTGCTTATATTGTTAATAACTTATAGGCAAAGGTCTCTACCTTATTTATGCGCAGATATTTATTATAGAAATGTATTATCCAGATATAACTGTTATACGCCACAATCTCTGGAAATAAGTTAATATATACTTAGTAGAAGGGCCTAGTTGCCTTACTGGTAGGTGTTCTTCTTAATACAATTTTGTAAGCCTTGCTGACTGTATAGGTCTTATAGTCGATTGTTGCTAGACCTTAAAGTTTTGCACCACCTGCTTCCTGGGGTAAATGCTTAATTGCGTTGGGTTTTGTATAGCCTAGTCTCTTATACTAGAGTTCGCCTGATACTTCCTAATTAGGAAGGGGGTTTTACAATTAGATTGCGAATAAGGCCTTACTTGGGGTCCTTGGTTGTGGCTCATTATACTTAAGCGTTAATTGGTTACAATAGCTCTCGCAAAAGGCAAACGTCTTATAATTGTTCTTGTGATACAGTAGGTTCTTTTTATTATCCCACTATATATTCTTCTTATTAAACTTCTTTAGGCAGGCTAAATTTGTATAAAAGGCTGGTATATATGCTATGTTAGCTAGGAAGAGCTCCCTAGGACCCAATAGCGTCTAGATAGTAATTACTACCATCCCTATACCCTTAATTAGATCTATACCTGTTCTGGTATATATAAAGTTACTACTTAGTCGGAGCTCATCAACGAATCTTAATTGATTGTTAATAACGTATATAGTAGTTCCGCTGTTAAGAATTACGCTATTATACAGCTTGTAGTTAGTGCCTGCTTTATAAGTACCTATTTAATGTATAGTAAAGGTACCAAGGTTGTTCTTTTAATTTTAATCTGGGCTCTATATAGCTTCCTTTTCTAGAGCTTTCTTACCTAAAGCCTACTACCTTATCTTCTTAATTTTTAACTTGGTCCAATCTAAGGCATTAGCAATCTTTTCCTTAACCTTTTTAGCCATAGCTTTATCTAATTTCCAGTCCTTTAATTAAACTAACTTGTTAATATAAGGATAATCTTAGAACTAGTGAATAGCTTTATAGTAGTATATTAAGGTATCTTTCTTCTGTGCCGTTTTGGAAGGGGTAGTAGTAGGGGCCTTGTCCTTAGGAGCCTTGTTCTTAGGAGCCTTATTAATTGGCTTGCCCTAAAAGCTTACTATATTAGCACTAAATTAAGCTTTATTCTTCTACTAGGCAGTCTCCAATCTTTAATAGTTCTAATAGATTTTAACTAATTAAGATATGGATAACATATGGTCTTTGGCCTAGTTATATTTGTTAAATTTAACCCTCTATATTAAGGCCTAATTTAGTAATACTGGCTCTACTACTATTAGAAAGTCTCTAATTACTTAGTCGCCTTCTATATCTAGCAGCTTAATCTTTTTATAGTTATTATACATCTTCTCCTACTGCTGTAGCTAGGCCTTGAAGTTCTAGTTCTTTGGGCCCTTTTTAACCTTGGTGTATTAAGTGGATAGGTAGAACTAATGTGCTATATCTATAGGGGCAACTCTCTCCTTAAAAGCCACTAGGGTGTTATATACTAAGTTAATACCCAGTATATAGGTATTAAGGTTCCTAGTTACTACACCAGTAATATAGCTTTATAGAGAGGTTAAAGCTGTCTTCTTCTTCCTATATTCCTTCTCTACTGTCTTATGTCTCTTATAAAGAATTTAAAGCTCGTCCTTTTTGTCCTCAGAGAGAGTTACATAGGAGGTTATTCCTGCCTTTATATCTTAAGGCCTAGGAAAGGCTAGTTTAGTTAGTTAGGGCAATGCATCCTTTTTAGTTAAGGGGTTGATGTATTCCTATACGTCTCCTGTTTAAGCTTAAAGCCTAATAAGGTTAATCTATTTGTCCCAGTTAGCTTAACTCAATAATATTACCATTATAGTGATGGTCTAGGTAGGTTAAGAAGTTATATTAAAAAGGTACTTGCAGAAAGGATAAAGGATTTAATAATAAATAGTAATTTAATAAGGGGTAAAATTAATTAAATAGCTTAATTAAATTAATTAGTTAAATAGGGGCAATATAGCAAGCAACTTAGGCTTATAACTATAAACCAAATATCTATGCACTGATTATAGGAATTAAATAAGGACTCTGTCTATTAAAATGCGGTTCTAAGACCTCTATATATACATATAGGAAAGGTGTAGGAAAGGGAAGACAAGGGGGGTAAGGGGAGTTAATGAAACTGGGGTAGGTGACCGAGTCGATAACCGAGTCGATGACCGAGTTGGTGACCGAGTTAATGAGTAAGTAGCTGAGTCGGGGTAAGATAACCTAATTCAGGTTGACACAGAGCTTGACTATCTATGCAAGGCGCAGCACGAAAATGTGAGGCGCAGACAAAACATCATCGTCATCTCGAAGACATTGCGTTCACCTGGCCGTTCTACATGATTCATGCCATCGGAGTATTATACTGATCGTATTACGCAGAGGCTATCGTGCTTTCATGCAACTACGTTGCCTTGATAAGAACATTTACGCGAGGGCCATTATTAGTCCTCGTCACGCCGTGGGAGTTTTGAATGAGTAGCTGAAGTACTTCAACTAAACATACAGAGGGCTTTTATAATCATCTTGAGTATCTCAAATTACTTCACGAATGCACAATTAGGCGGCCAGAAATCCAGTGAGCTCGTCAGCGACGCATTAGAGAGTACGGCTAGTTTCATCTACACCAAGAATTTGAATCCGAATTTACAAATCAAACCATACCTACTTACTCAAAACCTCGAAACCGTCCATTGGCGGCTATTTGGTGCCTTAGGCAGCTAGAATATTCCGCAAAGCCTTAGGATATATATCACCTACAGACTTTATCAGGCGCGGCCATTGGCCAAAGCTATTCGAGGTACTACTCGAGATCCAATCAGTTGTCACTAGCTTAGGTTTTCCTTATTGTCACCCACGAGCCCGGCACACTTCCGCCTCCATCCAACGTCTGAGAAGAGAAGGGCTGAAGGCATGCTTTCAGCCTTTCCTACTGCAATATATTTTTATTTCAGCAAGCATCCATCTGAACTTTGTTTGCCGTCCTTCATAATATATATCCTAATGGTCTTATATACTACAGTCAAACCTCCTTAATACAATACGGGGTATATAACGATATCCTCTGCATTACGATCTACACCACTTGATCAAGCCTTTTTTGGTGTAATATTACGATAATCTGACTTATGACAATATCGTTAAGCACCTACCACCAATATCGGTATAACCAGTAGAGAATTTGTATGGGAGAGGACCCTATTTGGCCCGCGAGGTAGATATCCTAAGCCTTTTTAGGTATTAAGCTCCTCTTTTTCCTACTTGTTCACCTAACACGTGACTCTTGATATAACAATACCATTGGTATTACGATACGCTCGGCCGAACAAACGGTATCGTACTAAAGAGATTTGACTGTAGTTAACTATGCTTAAGTTCCCCCATAACCTGATTTCCCTCCTGTATCTTCCCCGGGTACTCTCAGACATATTTCGACCCAGCGCAGGAGAGCTCATCCTAGGCAATGCGACCTACCGAGTAAACTGCAACATTACTGAATTCGCTCCGCCAGGTAATACGAATATCAATGGAATCTTCCTTGCAATACCGAACATGACTCCTCCATATACTAGCACGTTCCAGGTCCAAACTCGTAAGCATCCCCGCTCTCTGATCGAGGCTCTACTGATACCTACCACGAAATAGCAAACTATATCACTATGACAACCACCGGCTATATCGATATGGTGTTCACGGAAATTAACCCTACGAGCACAACAACGACAATACTTCTCGTATACGAGCCAGGTTATCCCGCTTGTTGCGCCGCAAAAACGTTCACTCTTGGGCCATACACTGTGCTCCGACATGATACGACACCATCAACTCCTACTCCTCCAGTCACGCAGCCTCCTGCTCAAGGCGCTCAACCGACACAGACGGTCGTCTCAGCAGAGACTGTGACCCCAAGCTCGGGCATCGCATCGCTAAGCCCTGCATTACCCAGCCCCTCCATATGTGAGTCTCTCCTAGCAGTATTTCTGGTTGTCTTCCGGCACTCCATCTCGGTAAGCCTATCTTCAGGCCATCTTGCCATCTTGTTACCAGTGTGCTATGCTAATACCGCACCCACAGCTACTTGAGTTTCGTCTACCTTCCAAACTGTAAAATCCGTGCAGCCTCCACCTACTTCAACAACTGCTTCCACAACACGGCCATCATCAGAACATCATCTCTCAGTAACGGACATAGCTACTATACTCGGCGCTGTGTTTGGTACTGTGTTTGGAGGCGTGACTCTAGTAGTAACAGCAGCTATGTGTTGGAGGCAGTGGAATAGGCGATAGGGATGAGTAGTCATGTCAATCGCTACACGAATACAATTAATGCTCTAATTGTGCTTATGACGCAATCGACTAGCCAACTCTAGCTTTAAGTATACGTTCACATTAGATCCTTCTTTGATGGGTGTTACATGTAACAATTCAAAACTGAAGCAAGCCCACCCCCACCAGCACTACCTCTACCTAGCCTAGGAACATTATGCTAACAATATTACGCAGAGGCAATCGTGCTTATATGCAACCGATACCGGCATCATAACGGCCGGCTTATCAAGAAATTTTACCAAGAGTCTAGCCTCCTCGCTGAAGACTTTAGTGGAGATTTCAGATGGTCTACTACAATGGCTAATTGGAACGTTTAAGCCATCTATTAGTGGCCGGAATGGTGCTTAAGGTAGACTCGATATTCCCCCGTCGCCTACGGTATACATCACCGAACCGTAGCTTGATCAGACGCAGCTCGTTAGCCAAAGCCGTCCAATATACTACTCAAACTTCATTCGTATAATCGGTTGAAGTTCCCTAATTGCCATCCATAGCCTTGGCGCGTTTTTATTCTTCTATCAACTGCCGGTCATAGACGTTCGACTCAAGGTACACCTCCAGCTTTCCTCATCTCGTTAACTCGAGCACATGTTCATATTAAATAGTGTTTACACTTTTCCATGTTTTGTTTTCGGGATAAAACTCTGGCTAATAATGTTCCTCTATATGCTCTCGTTTCCTTGCCCTATCTTCGCCTTGTGCTTGCGTTCCGGCCCCTCCAAGGAGAGCAAATACTAGGCAACACAACGTATCGGGCACAGTGGAACATTAGCGCATATGGATTCAATACACTGCAGGAGTGGGAAGGAGTATACCTCGAAGTGTCAAACATGACTCCTCCATACCTTATCAATCAAGTCTCGTAAGCCCACGGTGCCAGACTAAAGGGCTAGCCTTTACTAATACTTAATACCGAAGTGAATTATTTGACGATGGCAACAACTAGATATGTTAATATGATATTCACGGGAATCAATCCTACGAGCACAGTAATAGCTATATTACTTGTGCACGATAAACCAATAATTCCGGGCCTACCTTCACTCTCAGGCCCTACACTGTAATTCAGCATGATCCCGTATCAGCAACTCCAACTCTCTCATTCCCGGATGTAGCTTCTGGAACCATAACGGCAACGCGGATAACGGACTTTGATAGAGACTGTGACCCCAAGGTTTAGCTCTTCAGTATTTAGTTCGCCCTGCGAATCACTCCTACAGGCCCACCTATTGATCTCTAGCAAGTTGCCTCAGCAAGGATGTCTTCTGGCAATATTACTGACTTGAATTATCACGAATATCTTGTAATAATAAAATGTTCGCAGCTAGCTCGAGATCATCGTTAGGCTCCACCTTGAGTTCTACACACACCCAACCAACATCAACAAGCGCACATAAAAACACACCCCAGCCAGGGCCGCAGTACCTTTCTATAGGTGATCTGACCGCTACCATCAACACTGTTGTGGGAATCCTCACTCTAATATTAACGACTATTACACTTTGGATAAAGATTGGAAATCGAAGAGCGCAGGTCAATAATAGAAATGGATCTATAATTGTAATGGCGGCTCTGGGTCTGTAACCTTATAAACACAGGGTCTGGTTATGATTTGGCTTTGGAAGCAGTCAATGGACTCTTAACCCAAGTCATATATGATACTTGAGCCTGAAGCTTGACTAGGGCCGTTACGGTGACCAGGGAACCGACTGTATGGGAGATATCCCTTAACCCGCTGAGGTTCAACGCTTGGGCCGGTTTTAGGGCCGTGCAGGAATACCGTGTGTAGTTCTCATCATGGAGACTCAAACAAGAGCCTCCTATTGGCCGAGCCTTATCGATAACATAGCGCCCGAATCAGCGGGCTAAGGGATAAGAGTAGTTGATAGTTCTTTGGTTGGCAGTACAAAGATGCTTAGGCTTTCTCCACTGCACTACCAGATAGAGAAATGGTTTAAAACCTGTTAGCCGAAGTAAAAAGAGGAGGTTTTTTGGGCATAATCACCAGCGTTTTAAGCGTCGTTATGAAGAGGGCCAAGCAGGCAAAAAAAGCAAATGAAACAGACCTACAATGACTCTTCGAGAGCTAATCTTCGTGACATTTAACCATTCTTCATAGCTTCGCCGTATGTATCTTCGAATCAAAGCCAGCTTCAAGGATGGTAAACTCACCTCAATCCACCCTGTATCCAGCCAGCTCGGATGCATCAGTTAGGATCTATCTACCGACGGGATATTTGCGACCGTGTACAGTATCCCCTTTTCCGTCTTATTGGGCGATCATTGCTGCTGGGAGCTTGTGCAACCCGCGTGCGTTTCAGATGAGCATTGGTAAGCTTAATTTATGACACGCGAAGAGCTGGTTAATATATTAATCAAAATGTGACCGGACCTCTCTATCTGAACGAATCGACAAATATGCGCTTGAAGACTATGAATAGACCGAACATCACGCAGCATTATTTTCAAGAACTAGAATGCAATATTTACCTGCCCTCCCGCGCCGCTCTCGTACTCCAAGTTGAAATATACCAGACTCCCCGCCCTCTCCACCAGCCAATTAAGTTGCCATAATGCTCTACACACCCGTGCCCACCTCAGAAGACGCAATTCCAAAACCGCACCCCAAGCCCAGACCATCACCATCCTCGCCTATACCTCTCTGGGCCTTCCTGATCCTCCTCAACCTCCTTGCCCTCCTAACCCTCCACCACCTCTCCGCCCTAACCGCCCAGCCTCCTGCATCCCCTTCCGCAACCGCACCCTCTCCCTCCCGCACCCAGACTTCGAGTCTTTCGCGCCCGCGCACGACGAGCTCTGGACGCGGCTCGACCCGCCGAACGGTGGCTTCTATGTCAAAGAGGTCGACGGCGCCGCCACCCCTTCGGCATCGCCATGTTCCATCAGCTGCACTGCCTCACCATGCTGCGGCGCGCCGTCCAGGAGGCTGCTGCTGCGTGGGCGCTGAACGAGTCGACGGCGGCAAGGGGGGTGCGGGAGCTGGATTTGGTGCATGCGGGGCATTGCGTTGATTATCTGCGGCAGGTATGTGCTGAGGGTATTTTTTTACGGTTTAATGAGAGAGGGGGGGAGAGGAGAGGAAGAGGAGGGGGGGGGGTGTGGAGATCTGGGGATCTGGGCTGATGCGTATCGTAGAGTATATTGTATGCGGAGGGTGATACGATTGAGCCGCCGATTATAAAGGAGGCGGCGCTGGATATGATTACCGGTCATGGTGTGCTGCATCAATGGAGGTATAGGGATGCAGTGTGGAGGTTATTGATCCTGATGTGCATTCGAGACTGGTTTGAGGTTTGCGATTGAGATCTGGGCTTTAGGAGAAGAGCTGGCTGAGCTGATGGACAAGCTGCGCGGCCATGCCATAACGCGTTAAGAAGACGTGCAAGGGGGGTGCTGATAGGACATGGTTGTTCAATCTAGAATTCTATGGACGGTTGGGTGAGTTCATGAGCTCAGAGGTGTGAGGTGTTTAATTCCAGCCTCCTGGAGTCGACGCGTTTGATGTCACCGTTGCCAATCCCACCTGGCTACATTTGGCCCATTCATGAGTAACAGCGCACACAATTATGTCTGACCGCAGAAAGATCAAATTAGAGTGGCTTGTAGCGGACAAGTTCTTCAACTCTTTACGCAAAGATGGCGAAGTAACTACAGCCTATTTGATAGCCAGAGAAATCGGATTGAGGTGCAGGGATGGCAAATCTTTCATTCAATTTTGAGTGGGTTATTGGCACAATTTGATCAATGAAGCTAAGCGTTGACGAAGTTGTAGGTTGAAGATCTCATACTTGAAATATATCACAATCTTGGCATCATGTGGTATTTGATTTTGTACGACTTTCAGGATATCCTGGCAAACGAAAGGAAGTAGGAAGACATAGAATATGATATATTTCGCTTTCTTAGAAAATTACTATTTGTGTGTCTAAAATCATCTACCTTTTTTTACGGTCCTGGTATCACCATAAACATATCATCATGTGACCGTTACCCTGATGCAAATAACACACTAAACTTAAATAGGCAGCACGAGCTAGTCTGGTTGGACCTGGACGAGGTGTAGATTCGGCTTCTCAGAGCAGCTTAAAGATCCTTTGAAATGAGCAGACATACAATGTAATAGCTACATTCCAGCTATGGAAATTGTTGACCGTGCCCACTCAGAGTAGAGCAAAAATATACCCAGCATTACGAACCTCACCTCACCTCACCTCTTCCTGCCAGGATAAACTACCTTACGAAAAGGAATCAAAATTTTCCGTCGCCGGGAATCGAACCCGGGCCTTGCCGGCACTTGTTAAGTGTAAAAGCTCTTATATGAGAGCGGCACTAGACATTATGAGAACGAAGTTGTGCGTGGGAGATTAGGGAGTAAACTCACAATCCTAGCCCCTAGACCACAACGGACGGTAAATCAAGCTGATTTATGCAATCATAAAATTTAGATCAATACATACCAGTATGATATCTTGGCCCGATAGAGAATTTTCGCGCAGAGTTGTGTCAGCAAGAATATTTTGTCATGAAGAGTGCAGGCCCGGGATAGCTACGTAAGTTCACACCAATCATGTTTTCCATTGTCTAAAAATTGAACAAATATCCAACTTTCTACAACATAAAACGAGCATTGTTTAACACCAAGAACCAATTAACGTAAATATCACTACCGCAGCTCAAACACTCGTGCCGGCGTCTCCGTGTCATTCTGATGTGCCATCGCCTCTCCATCCATCATGCCATGAATATAACATTCGCCAAGGAACTCATACCAATATTTGTCGTCCTCGCCGAGCAGCTTTTTAATCTTTTCAGCCAGTTCCTTCTCTCCCGTACAATCATATACAGGTTCCGGTTCAGCTGTACTGCCGAGGACATCCTTCTCGCCAATCTTAGCGTTACTGCTGCGCAATGATTCTGCTCCGGACACCGACCCCGACGTATCTTCCTCCATATCGGTTTCTTTCTGACTGCCCTGCACAGGTGCTAGCCTAAAGGTAACTTCCACCCCAGCGGCAGTTGAGGATTTTGGTGGTTTTGGTGGTTTTGGTGGCTTTGGTGGCTTCAATGACGTTTGTGAAGATTTACTGTCGGTTTGGATTTCCTTTTCAGGTAATTCCTGGGAGGCTCCTACTGATGCAGAGTGCTTTGCAGATTCTAGTTCGAAGGCTTGCTTTGTGTAGCTATTATTTTCAGAATCTTTGGTATGCTCTTCTTCCGAATGAGAGCCGTTCGCGGGCTCTGGCTCTGGGGAGGCGTGCTTTGACTTAACCTTCCCCGTCGGGTCTAATTCCGGATCCGTAGGTATAGTTAATGTTTTCACCTTTCACCATTGTTGCAAGAATTTCTGCAAGGCGCCCTCCCTTCGCTCTAGGGCTAATTTCTTCCGACGGCGAAAGATCTTCAATACCGCCTCGAACTTAAGCCAATTTACCTTTGGTTCGTTCCACTCCTTTTCTTTTCCCTCTTTTTTTGCCTTATCCCGCTTTTCCTTCTTCCATTTTTCGTAATCTTCCTTATTCTCGACAGCCACGCCTGCGGTCTCCCTAAAATACGGATCCTGTTCAATCTTCTTCCGCATTTCTTTCTTCCACTCTTCTAAATTCTGTCCAACTTCACGAACCACTCCTACCTTCTCCCTATAGTACGCCTTCCGCATATTTGTCTCCCATTTCTTTCCATTCTCTCTTTTTTCTCGATATACCTTTATGCGTCTAGCATTCTTCTTCCACCGGTGAAACCACTCTGTCTTTCGATGGCGGATCTCATCTTCTATCTCCAAATTTATTTCCTCTGAAGTCTTCTCTTTACTTTTCAGAATCACTGGAACACTGCAGCCATATAGAATGCAGACCAAAAGATCCGGCTGGACATTGCTATTCGCCAGGCCTAGATTTCCACTTACTGTTCTGATGAGAGATCGGTTCCAGATGACAGCTTGCACTCTCCGACAGAACTGCGCGACAACAGAGCAACGCTCGTTGTTTATCAAGTCGGTGGTATTCACAGAGCCACTAGATAGCCCACCTTTACTGAAAGATTCCTTGCAGGCGCGGGCATAGTAGACTGGAGGATTCTTGCCATCTCGACCGCGGTCAGCCACTAGGGTACGCCAGAATTCATCTGGAGGATCCGTATCAGGGGCGTTGGCCCAGCCACCAGCCTGAGACCACTCGCGAGGGATGGCCCCACCTTGAGAGAAAGGCTGCACTTCTGTGACAATATCGAGTACGAATCCCTTGACGTACATACTATAGTGCTTCAGTTTTGGGCGTTTCCTGAACTTTAGGGTTTTGAGGTCCACACGCTTGCTCTCAGCAGCGTTATAGTTTCTCTGATTCGATGCTGGCAAGCCGACAAAAGTGTCGGCATTTTTTCGACCCATTTTCAATGTATGGATGCCCGCATGCGCATACATAGCATATGCCGCACCGGAAAGCTGAGGAATCCAGGAGGGTAACGGCACATCGTCTTCAAGCTTCTCTTCTTCTTCACCTTTTTTACTGTCTACCCCTTTCTTGCTGTCTTTGCTTTTCTTGGCCCCTTTGCCTTTCTTGTCGTTTTTACCTTTCTTGACGTCTTTGGCTGTCTTTTGAGTGGGTAAATTGCGTTTTGCTGATTTTTTCTTAGGCTCTGGTGCCCATGGTCGGCAGATAATGTCCAGTGCTCGGGTCGGATCGCCACGCTCAATGCAAAATTCAACAAAATCCTTGCAGACATCGACATAAGGCTTTTCATACTCCACGTTGTATCTTTTTTGCTGTGTAAATACCTCAAGGACGTCCTGAGTATGATCTAATACAAGGCGTGACTCTCCTTCTCCTTCGCTAGCAGATGGAGTGGTATCTTTCGCAATAGCAAGCAAGGCGTATATAGTGTCGTGCTCAACGCTGGCTTCAAAGATAGACAATCTTGAAACAAGGTACTCGAGACTTAAAAGGGGCTGTCTTTTGCTGAGCGAGATGGCATTGGACACAGCTCGAACTCCAGGATCAGGTTTAGGATCAGGTTTAGGATCAGGTTTAGGACCAGATTTAGGCTTAGATACCGTTTCCAAGTCCGAATCAGCTTCAGAGCAGAATTCAGCGTCGGATTCAGCTTCGGATTCAGCGTCAGATCCAGCTTCGGATCCAGAATTGGACTCGGAGTCGGACTCAGAATCGGATCCAAAGCCTACGAGGCCATTAGTCTTATAGTCTCTGAACAGTATTCCCGTTGCCTCGACGAGTAGAGTCGCACCGAGAGCGGAAACATACTCGAACCAGCCGGGAACGTGGTAAAACTTAGGGTCCTTTTTCATAACCTCGGAAAGCCGGTGAGTTGCCGTTTCGACTTCGACAAATAGCTCTACGGCAACGGCAAACTTCCGCCAAGATATCCTGTCCGCGCCGCAGTATATAACGGCCTTGCGAGCTAGTGCGATCTCTTGAACTACCCAGCGCCTCGAAAACCATGGGCGCTGCATAAGATCAAGTAGTGCGCCCCATTTCTCGCTAGCCTGCTCGCTCTCGCATAACTCGTCAAAGTTTTGAAGTTGCAGGACTTCCTTTTTGATGAACCTCAAGGCCATTTGACTGGCTTTGTCGCCATCTCCAAGCCAGATGCATACACAGTCAGCCCTACCATATATGTCTGACATCATTTCGACTTGATGATTTTTCTCTTGAAGTGTTTCCTGGTCGATGCACACCGCATCAATCCAGAGATAGCGATCTCTCTTTGGGTGCCTGAGAACTTTGAGTGCGTGAACGAGGTCACGCGAGACATATTTTGCGTATATTTGTCCATCTTTCCGAATATGGATATAGGAAGTTTGCTTGGCTGATCCCCAACACCACGACAAGGCTTCATACGGCTTAAGTTTACTGTCCTTCATAAATTCCGTGACAACCAGTGTGCATTCGATGTGAGGGTTTTCTGGATTGCTGGCAAGAAGATTCAGAAGTCGAATGTAGCCCCGCTTCGTGGGTAGTCGTTCATAAGTCTTGGACTCGTATTTGGGCAGCGGTTTGTGCTTACGTTCCTTGGGGGTCCAGTGGTTGTGAGAGTCGGCCATGCCTGATCTGGCAGTGCCTGCTTCAAGGCTCCTTTGACACTCTTGGCAGCGGATCATTGCTGCTACGGTAGAATGGTATGCATGAATTAGTGTGAGGAAAAAGGTGACACAAATTGGAAGAAGGCAATTCATGGCATAAGCATGAACGAGCGGTAATGCAGTATTTATTATTGGTCTTGAAGAGCCCCCAAATCGAAAGTAGTAGCCGAAAAAAGAAAGTATAGACTTCAGACCATTTTGAGCGCGAAACAATAACACACAATATGCAAAGGAATATATGTGGAGCGGGAAAACTTCAGTTTTGAGTAAGGCTAAAGTAATCATAATCAAATGAACTGGTTTTCCAACCACTCATAAAGCATCTACCTATCTCATGTGGCAAGGTGCTGCTTTCAAAGCTGTATGAGGCTTAAAGACCCTTGGAAGAAGAACGTGTGGCTTACACAACTCTTGCATAACTGACAGATGCGTCTAAATTCCCATCCTATCGAGCGACAAATCCGTCCTCTCAGGCGTCGGTTCAAACCGTCCTTCATGGGGCTCTTCAGCCCTAGCTAGCCGCATATGAAAGGTGGGTGTAGTGATGAATCTTCAGATTGGTCGGTTCTGGAGGAAAGAGTTTGCTCCATGGTGAGCTGAACCACCAGCTGAAGGGGATGCGACGAAAGGAACGAGGAGGCTACAGGGAAAAGCAACGGGCAGTCGAAGATCTTGTGCGGCTGAGTCTCTGATGAAACGACAAGCCTTGCCAAAAGCTCTTGTTTTGTGCCGAGGAGAACAAGGCTGAGCCTCAGCCTTGTTAATTTCCAAGCGTTTTCTAAGCGTTTTCTACTAAGGGCTCGTTTACTAAATTTTTTCCACCTGTTCGCACCCACCTGTTCGTCGCCCAAAAAACCCACCTGGAACAGGTCGATATTTCCAGGTCGATCAAATATCCAACAGGTAGGAGCTGCTTGTTTACCTCACCTGTTCGATTTCCACCTGTTGGGTCGTCTCGGCAGCTGGCCTGTGCGACATCCTCGCGCTTGTCGCGATTACATAGCCAAAAGTAGTATAGATTGCGTGATTTTGCCCACCTGGGCCGTCGAAAAGGTGGAATTCCACCTGCACCCTCTGTAGAAAAGGGGGGGTCCTGTATGTTCACCTGGGCGGCCTGTTCGATCAATGCGACCTCGATTGTGATGTTTTTTTAAAGGATTGTACGCATCACGTGATTCTCACCAACCTAACCCCTGCGCTACTGCTATTTCGCCCACCTGCAACCTTGGCGACTACCTCTAGTAAACGATCCGCTCTTACCTGTTCGATCTACACCCCTGCACGAGCGCATAATAACGAACCTTATTGACCCGAGGTACGAGTGGTCTATATTTTCGGGTCCTGGAATTCAAACTCCCGCCAAGCCAGCTTCTAATTGGCCGTTAATTAGATTCTAATTGGTTAGATAAAAACTTACGTGCGGTAGGTTATAGCAGAATCCATATAACAAATATCAAAATATTATAAACGTTAAAATATCTTAGTATTGCACCTTCCTTTTTGTTAACACCTCTATTAATACCACTATCCCTTCAACCGTCGAGTTATGTCCAACGTTATCAATAAGATTTTAGCCAATAAGGAACCCTAGATGGATGAACTTTTGGTGTCTTTCTTGACACCTGGCATCGTTGGCAGCCTCTATCAGCTGCTAACAACGCCAGCAGTTGCAAAACAAGACGCTAATCAAGGCGGGTGATCTTCGTGACACCAATCGGCTTCCGAAGCGGCGTATTGTGGGGTACCCCAAAACACTGAATACGCTACACGTGGCTCAGATTCTATCACCGCTCAGATCATAGTACTGGCACATGATATTCGCACCTCCTCCGGCTTTCTTATCATCGCCTGCAGATGAGTGTTAGTCTACTCTCGGATCTCCGGTTCCAAGGTGGACTTACATTGGTTAACGATATAGGTAAGGGCAGTAACACAGTCATTTTCGACCATCTTTACGCCGGCACCTGTGCATGCATCGTTCATGTATGCGTATATCTGGATGCTACCACCATCTACATCATAACTGCGTTGGAGAATCCGCCGCCGACTGGACGGTGTCGAAGCCAGTTGTCGCCATTGTTCATCTTGTCGTGACAGAACGTTTTACCCTTGTCTATAGCCACATCCTTTCCTAGCGATAGATCCCCTTTATCGTTGCATTTATAGTTTGCGGGTGTCGCTTGTGGAGGCGGAGTCGATGATGCAGGTGGAGGCGGAGGCTTCCAGTCGGTAGCCGTGCTGAGGGCCTTCTCCACGTCCACGATTTCTTTGTACGGATAGATATGGCGATCGGGAAATGCATAGCACTGGCAACCCGCGTATTGATAGTTCTTGTCTTTGATCCGCAGTCTAGGTCAATGAGGGGCACGGCAGCGTCGTATGGCGGACTCACCCCATTGCACTTGCCCTCATTGGTAAGGAGACGGATGGGGATGGGTAGCACGGTTTCCCTCCCACCACATTCATCGCAAAACGGCCAATCCTCTACCGCCTCGGGGCAATCTCGATTGCAGTCGCATCCTTTATTATCCGCGGTACATTTATTGTGCTGGTCGCCTTTGCACTTGTCGTCGTCGCATTTCGGCTTCTGATCTCGAGAGGGGCATTTATCTTCTTCGCAAGGACAGCCGGCGAACGCTTTCGTGCACACCTTGTTTGCCCCTGCGCATAAGGTACACGGTAGTTCCTCCGTTTTTGGGCAGTTCTTCGAATTAGAGCCTCCGCCTCCCCCGGATGAAGATGAAAGCGCGCTCGTCATGCCGCTCAGAAGTTTGAAGACCGGCTCTAGACCGAATTTGTAAGCGGCTAATGCGATCGAGGTAATCGAGAGAACCCTTGCGTCGGCAATGAAATTGATAACGGAGGCGATATCTGATGCTGTGACAGTTGCAGTCGGAATATCACGAACCCAGTCTAACAGGCCGCCTGGTTGTAGCTCTTGCGCGACCCGTTGGGCGAATGTTTGGGCTCGGGCCTGACACACCTGCCGTTTCCTTGCTCCGCAGGGTGTGGATTCGACGTCCTTTGCGATCTTATTCAGGACCTCGAGGAATTTGGGCGATAAGCCGAAGGCTACGTCGCCGGGTTGGTAGCCTGATGCCGCGGCCGTCGCTGTACTGGCCACGATAGCGGCCGGGATGGTTGTCGTCAAAACTTTGCTTGCTGAATCCGTTGTCGTATATGGAAGGTCAGTCAAGTACTCCGTGTTGACTCCAATCCACTGATTTACTGGTTAGTTGCGTTCATTGATAAGGTATCAGGGAGTCGAACCTTAGTCGTGGACGGCTCTTGATCCCAGTACTCCGTATGCGCGTGCGGTGCATGATATGATTCTACAGGATACATAGACACGGGATTGATGCCTATTTGTCCCGAGGAGGTCGGCACGATAGCTTTGTTTATGGGCGTTGCTGTGATGGCTTGGGCCGACACTAAGCTCGCCCATCCTAGTATTAAGGACACTAACTTCGAACGCATTTTCTATTCGTGATAAGGAAAGATAAAGGAAGTATCTTGGAGGTCCAAGTCTAATCCCCCTGACAGCAAAGAGTTTGAGGGTGTCTTTATATCAACGAACGCCTCGCCCTGCCCATCGTAAAATGGCTTGCGTGGCATTTCTGTACCCCTACACTACTTCACTACTAAAAGGATTTATGTCTTGAACCCTACCCTTCAAGTCCCTATCTAGGATGAATGAATTACTATTTATGGTTGTGTGTCGCCCGCCTCATGTGGTTGTGTTGCGCCGTAAGGCCCGCGCCACCTTCACATAAGATGATTCCCATTCTTGCGGTTTTATTGCTTCGCCGTGCCTGGGTTTGCCCGATCCTGTGCCGCATGGCATGTCGCAGAGGACTAAACGCCCCGTTGGGCTGTTTTGCGGCCGAGTAAACTGATGGATGGATGGCTTGAGTCTGTTCGAACGACGTTGTACGGACGTAGGTGTGGGACCGCGGTATTGAAAACACTAGTTACCGTATTAACTCGTATGTATAGTACAATTGGGTTACTTTTAGTCTTATGAGGAAAGTTTCGGATGGAGAACGATTGGGGGCTTCTCGGTAGGTGGGCTCTGACCTCGAAGGTCTTCTGCAAGCGAGGTGAGGTTTTGTTCGACCAATTGAAATCCTTTCTGAAGTTTCGTCATCTGGCTAAGTAGTTACTGTAATTGTAGAGGAAAGTTTACAAGTCTAGTTGAACATATTTTAGCTGCCCAACAGCAGCAGCACATTGCTATTGATGCAATTGTCCGGTTAACGCTTCGTTAAATTCTGTGCGTGAACCATTGAGGTAAAAGTCACCTCTACAAGCGCAGTAAGCTACCTAGGAATTGAGCGAAATAATACAGTAAAATATTGATTAGGCAGGAAGTTCGCTTAGCAAGACGTTGTTATTAACTGAGAACCCCAGCCTTGGTGAGAGGAGCAGCCCAATGTAAGAAACCCTAGCTGCTCTCTCATCCTCATCTCTCTCCTTCATTATTCATCTACTTTGCCTCAGTCCTGTCGTCTCTCTCCCTCATCCCTTCCATCCACTCCGTCTCATTCCTAATCCTCCACTCTTATCCCCAACCCCATAGCCCCAGGGCCTGGATTACCCGATTCTCTGCCGGGTGTAAAACGAGTCCAAATCTTCCGATTAGAGCAGGAGCACGTGACGTTCAGTGCGGCGAGGTTATAAAGTTGCCTAACCCTCTACCTGTTCGTTCGAACACAACCACATACCAAAATGTCAGTCACTGTCACGACGCTCCTTCCCTATGTTCTTATTGCGCTATTTTGTCCCCTCAGCCCATACAAATCTTTGCATATAGTCCCGCAAACCCCCGTCCTTCCTGACCCTCTTACTGTCGATTTCCAGTTCCCTAGTGTCTTCATCGAGACCTCCCTCTCTTACACCACAGCCGCGGAGCCCTTAAACAACCAGACTTCATCTCATATAGACCCTACTGCGGCATCTGCTAACAACCAAACGTTATCCAACATCAAATCTGCACCGAAAGCACTAGATTACACCTGCCCCAACGAAATTGACGAGTTTGACATCTTTATCTGCAAGGATTGCGGAGGTGCAGTGGATGCTACTACTTATCTAAACAATGGAGATCCGAATGCGAAGTGTGCTGGGGTGCGTCTCGTTATTCCCTTTTCTTTCTCTTCCTTTCCTAGCACTTGATATACATTATCCCAAGATCGGGAGGCGGAGTACAGCATGACTGACTGTGAAATCCACCCATAGCTTGAAGATGGAATGTGGAAGGACTGCCCGTGCTATAAGATTCCGGAGCGGAGAATTTACTCCTACAAGAGACAAGTTTCTTACCATTTGGCGCTTAGTACATGTCCAAATAAGCCGTAGTAACGAGTAAAGAAAATGTTAATTATGGCATGGAAAAGATATGTTCCTTTAGCGCTGACCTAAAGATAAAGTATATATTAATCTAAACTATACACTACCTAGGCAGTGACTAAGGTCTTTAGAAGTCACATTAAAAGCAATACTAACAACTTGCTATAGTCCTTTGACTGTGGATTGTTTGCCACTCCATATACAGGAATATATATCGTGCAGCAAAAATAAGGAGAAGCCTTTAGCAAATGGATTGCCAAATACCACTCTTTTCATCCTACGTTCACGCTCTGATCACCTTTTAGCTATTAACAATCGCGAAAGTTTTGTTTATAAAGCTAGTAGAGTTTATCAAGCGCTTTAAAACAGCGCGAGAATTGACAGGATCCGTTAATGTTTCCCAGAGATATCGCACGCGAAGTAAGGTGGTTGTGTGGCGAATGGTGGAGCAAATCAGTTATATATGAGTCGATGTTACGGACCTTATACTTAATATCTCAACAATAGCTTAATAATAAATTCTAAAATTTTATAATTAGCCTTTTATACCTACTTTAAGACTCTTATTTAACTTTAAAAGTAATTTAAATAATAATATTTATTTATTGCTTAACGTCTAATTTAGATCCCTATTAGTCGCCTCCCTTTCGTCTCCTCCGCCGTCGTCGCAGGGGCGCCGCTAGTTATATACCCCCTAAGGACGCGTTACCACAACGCGTCGCCACCGCAACCAACGATTCCACTACAACCTTACTTTTTAACCTCCTTAGGAACTACTACTGCCGTAATAAACCTATAGATGCGCTAGTATTATAAACTTTACTTTACTACTATAGAGTTATTAGGGGGCGCCTATTACTTATCCCTTTATCTTTTATTACTATTTCCCTTACAACCTAGAACTAGTCTAGTATATTTTAGCTAATAAGCTACTAGGTAACCGCCTAAAGACCTATTTATATTAAGAGTAGTGTATTATAGTTCTCTATGCTAGCTACTAAGAGTATTACTTCTTAGTTGGTGCGTAATGTTACGGACGCTTTAAGTACGGTGTTACGACTACTTAGAGAGGAGTCGGCGAAAGCTAGTTGGTTAATACAGGCACGGTCCAGAATGGATCCAGTGGAACCATGTGACAAGGAATGGTAAGCGAGTCACATAACGTTGTACGCAGTATACAAGGAGTACGCAGTGTACGCCACGTATAACACATATAACACGTACCTCACGTATAAGAGAGGATTTCTTAGGAGTACGGTTGTGTATTTAAAGGACCTCAGTCCCTACCGTAGATAGTTCTCTCCTTATAGTGAATCTTAGAATATAATTGGAGTTAATTTGTTGGGTAACCACTCCACCAGTTGTTATTATGTTATCGTTTTTGTCGTACCTACATACCTAGCCTATTAACAGAACCTACTGTAGTTCCTGCTACAAGGTTCTGTTACATATTTACTACTAAGGTTACGGTATTAGAACAAAATTGAGTAACATGCCACTAAGAGCAGTACTAGTCACAACGGCATTAACGGGAGCCACAACCTTAGGGCTAGGTAATACTAGTATGGATAATGGGGATTCTTAAGTGGTTACATAAGGTTAGTTACAGGAAATGGTTAATCACTTATAAGATAATAATAGGATACTTAAAGAACGTATTAATGGAATTAGAGCAGCAAAGATTAAGTTACCTTTAATTAAACGATTCTTAGGAGAAAAGTTAAAGCTTAAAGAATTTCTTACGTAGATGCACTTTAAGGTAGTATAGAAAGGAGCAAAGTTAGCAACATTATTGGATTAAGTAGCCTATACAGGATTGTTCCTAACGGGGAGGGCACTTAAGTGGTTTAAACCGTATCTCACGGAAATATAGGCTAATAGCATAACAACTACTAACTAGGATGTACGGTATATATTTGCCAGTTGGAATAGGTTTATAGAGCGACTAATGCAGATGTTTGGAGACCCGGAGGCTATAACCACAGCGGAATAAAAGCTTTAGAATTTAGTATAATACACTTTAACAATTAAGTATACAACACAGTTTTAAACACTAGCTATATAGGTTAAGTGGAACAACAGGGCGCTTATAGCATAGTACAAATAGGGACTTAAGGCTAAAGTCCAGGACGCAATTATCCTAATAAAAGATGCGGATACTCTAAGAGAGTTAATAGATTAGTTAATAAAGATTAATAATAGAATCTATTAAAGGGAACAAGCTAAGAGAGGGCAAGATAGAGTTCCATAGTTATATAAGGCGTAAAGTACGCAACAATAGACATAGAGTTAAAAACTATGGAATAGCACGGAGCCAATAGACCTAAGTGGTACTAAAGAAACCTAAAGATGGGAAAAGAAACCATAGAAACCTAGAGGTTAAGGATTAAGTAATTAAAGGACTAAGGAGCAGAGGCTAAACCAGGGATCTCAGTAGTAGAAGATGTTTAGGCGGACTCTACAGCAAGAAAAATGGTTTAAAGATGGAGCTTATATAAATTGCGGAAAACAGGGTTATTTCGCCAGAGACTATAGAGGTAGTTAGAGTAACTATATAGTAAAGGGAACCAGACCAGCAGACGGCGCGTATATATAGAGGGATAATAGTGCACTGTAAGGAACAAAAGAGTGTTCAATTAACAGTTTTGCGTATTGTTACAACAACGCATACTAAATTTATAAAGATGCTAAGTACGGCGTAAGCTATTGGCCATAAGAGCCAGAGTTAAAAGGACTCTAAGGAACTAGAGAGTTAAATAAAGAACAAAATTAACTCTATAAGCTAGATTAAAATGTCACAGTAATATATAGATAAAGATTAGTAGTAATGACAATGGAGTCGGAGTACTTATTAATCAACAGTAATAAGGATGAAAAGGAGGCTAACTGGGAGCACTTAAACCTTAATAACGCAATAGAAGTAGAGACTGAGACCATTACTAAACAAGGTTTAGTAACGGGCATAGTAATACTATTAGATACGATTTCCATCGCTTTATAAGACAATAGGAGTAACGTTTAGAAGAAACTAAGTAAGTAGATAACTGCTAGTGCTAGCTTATTACTTGGTAAAGGCAAAAGGCCATAGGCTTAAGATTCTTAAGAAGAGATAAGAGAAGCTTAAGATTCTTAAAGTGAGATAAAACACACCCAAGAACCTATAATGGACGAAAACCGATGGGAAAGGGTAGTAACTTAGTTCAGTAATAAACGAACAAGTATAGGACGCAAGTTCAAGAACTACAAGTTTGGGAAACAAATAAGAACGTTAGTAATTCCAGGCAAACGTAGTGCTTAGCCTAAAGATTGAAAAGTTAATACCAGGATTAAAAAGCAAGACGACTATAAGGATCTAGCTACAAGACGCAGAAAACAAGAAACTATGGATAAGTTTAGGACAAGAATTATTATATGGCAAGAGTAAAAGCTAGATAAGAGATTAGCTATGCTAGGTTATATAAGGGATAGAGCACCCGTATAAAGAGTTACTAATAGGCTAAGTGCAGGGATACCTAGGGTAAAGTGGTTAGATAAACTGGAATAAGAAGAGGATCTAGATATTCCAACCAGGTTTAAAGAAAGGTATACTAAAGGATGTTACAATACAGTAATAATAAGGTATTTTCTAATAGATAGACCATATACACTAAACCAGTTGTATAGAAAGTGGTATAGGCAACGACACAACAATAAATGGGAAGACTTTTATATATAGCTAGATAAAAAAGTTGTCTAAGACTAACCTATTACGGAAAAACGCATAAGTCACATTAAAGGAGCATTAATTATAATGTTAAGGAACCTAGAAGAGGGATCTAGGGACTAGAGAAGTAAGCGGTAAGTCTTAGTACCTATAGCAGAGATACCAGTGGTTAAGTTAACTAGGTATAGGTTTAAACTCAAAGATAAAGACAAACTAAGAGTTAACCCAAAATATACAGCGTATTATACACTATCGTAGATAGCTTATGTGGATAACACATGCAATATACATAGAGCACCTAAAGATAAGAACCGGAAGTACCTAGTAAGGATATATTAGGCACTAGAGGAAAAGCGGTTTAGGAATGCTAAGTATATATATGGTTGGCACCCAGTAGAAGTACAAGGTTAAGGAGACTTAATACTTTAACCAGAAAGATTCCTTACAGAAGAATGCCTAGATAGATAATAGTGGTAGGAGTACCCAGAGAATACTTATCTATAGCACGTAGAGGAAAAGAAATAAACTAAGTATTGGCCAAAGTTGGACTAAGTACAGGCAGGATCTAGCAGCCAACAGTTAGGAAAAGGGGAGGTATATAGGACTAAAGGGAACCAGTGTTAGAGCCTTAGACCCTTAAAGGAATTTAAGGACAATACCTAAACTTAAGAGCTAAGTGGCAAGATCAGCAGTTTAAAGCGTTAGTAGATAGTAGAGTAATAAGGAACCACATATCACCAAAGGTAGTGGAAAGGATGGGGTTACCACACAGATAGAAGGAATACCCATATCCACTTATAACGATTTCAGGAGACCAGATAGCCTATAGAGGAGGCATTATTAATCTTAAAATAGGACCTATTTAGATAACTATCAAAGGGAGACCAGTTAGAATGTCTTTTAATATCCTACTGTTAGGACAGGACGAGGCGATACTAGGAATGCCTTAGTTATAGGAGTATAATCTAAAGATCAATTGGGTTACAGGTTAGGTTAATATTAAGGATACATAATAACGTAAAGTGCGATAGCAAACCAAGTTGGTATAGTACCAAGTCAGAGCGACATATAAAGAGACTAAGCGAGGCTTAAGTCATGTACTAAAAAGATACCACAAGTATAAAAAAAAGTTATGGTCACCAGAAAGTGAGAAGCTGTTAGAGTATACAGCTTAGGACTATAAGATAGAATTAAAAGAGGGAATAAGTCTAAAGTTCTTTTTAATCTATAAGCTTACTAAAACAGAGTTAGTAGCGCTTAAGGAGTTTATCCAGGAGAACTTACGAAAGGGATATATTAGACCGTTGTAGTTATTAGTAGGATATCTAGTACTATTTATCCTAAAGAAAAACAGAAAACTTAGGATATATATAGACTACAGACAGTTGAACAGCATTACTAAGAAGGATAGGTATTCTTTACCCTTAATTAGCGAAATCTAAGATAGGATAAGTAACGCAAAGATCTTTATAAAGATAGATCTGAGATAGGCGTACCACCAGATTAGAATCAAGGAAGGTAACAAATAGAAGGCAGCCTTTAGGTCAAAGGAAGGACTATATAAGCCATTAGTTATGCAATTTAGGCTTATAAATATACTAGTAACGTTCCAGAAGCGAATTAATAGTATATTAGGAGAACACTTAGATAAATTTGTTATGGCATACCTTAACAACATTATCATCTACTTAGAAAGTGAGGAAGAACATAGAAAACACGTTAAATAGGTCTTAAAGAGACTATAAGAAGAAAAGATGCTAGTAGCGATTAAGAAATGCGAGTTCTTTACCAGGAAAACCAATTTTGTTGGATTTATTATTAAACTAGGCTAACTTAGCATAGATCTAAAAAAGATTGAGGCTATAGTAAATTAGTAAGAACCAGAGAATGTAACACAGTTAAGATTATTCCTAGGGTTTTACAATTACTGCAGAAGGTTTATAGCGCAGTAGTTATAAGACATTAAGCCATTTACGCGGTTAATAAAGAAAGAAGAACTATAGGCATGGGGGAAGGAACAACAAGAACTATTTAAGAGAGTTAAAGAGTTGTTTACCTAGGAGCCAGTTCTTAAAATCTATTAACTAGGGCTAGAGACGGTTGTAAAGACGGATATATTAGACTTTACACTAGGGGCGTGCTTCCTATAGAAATATTAAGATGGATGGCACCCAGTGGCATACTATAGTTAAAAGATAACACCACCAGAGTTAAACTATAACATCTACAACAAGGAATTGTTAGGTATAGTTACAGCACTTAAGGAATGGAGAGCGTTCTTATAAGGCACAGAAAAACCATTTATGGTTAAGATAGACTATAAGAACCTTACAGGATTCCTAACAACAAAGGAACTCAACCAAAGATAGGTTAAATGGGCGGAAATGCTTATAGAATACTATTTTAAAATTCAGTATACTAAGGGTACAGATAATGCATGAGCAGATGCTCTAAGTAGGAAGGCTAAACTACAAAGTAATAAAAAGCTATTGGGAGCTTTGTTGCGAAAGGATCAAAATAGATTAATTAGGTATAATTATCCAAAGATCGCAGTAACTAAAGAAAGTTAGATCTATAAATTACTAGAGAGTAATTGGATATAGAAGATCTAAGAAGCATAGGTAGAGGATCTAGACTTAAAGTAATACGAAAATAGAGAAGCAATATATGTGCCTAAGTCTATTGCAGAAGAATTTGTTAAGGAATTTCACAAGGGAATAATATAAGGATATAACGGAGCTATAGGCTTAGTATTAAGACTTTAAGAGGAGTACATTATTTAAGGAATCTGGGGACTAGCAAGATAAGTTATAAAGAAATGTCTAGATTGCTAAAGGAACAAACCGACAAGGTATAAGCTATATAGAGGGCTATAACCTATTAAGACACCAGGAAGACTATAGGAGGTTATATTATAGGACTTTATTATTAAGTTACTAAAGTTAAGAGATCCTATTACAGGACAAGATTATAACGCGATCTTGGTAATAGTAGATAAGCTAACAAAGTAGAGATACTTTATAGTATACACTAAAGAGATATCAGTAGAAGATATCGCTAAAATCTATATAAAGGAAGTGTTTATAAGATATGGAGCACTAGACAAGATCATATTGGATAGAGATCTAAGATTTATAGCAGTATTTTAGGAAGTGTTTCTGGCAGAATAAGGGGTTTGCGCAGCAATGTCTATAGTATATTATCTGCAGACGGATAGACAAATGGAAAGACTAAACTAGACACTAGAGCAGTATTTAAGGCATTATATTAATCACGTATAGAACAATTGGGTATTATTACTACCAGTTACACAGTTTATATATAATGCAACACTATAAGAAGGAATAGGAATATTACTATTTAAGGCGAACTATGGGTACAAGTCAAGAACATCGTTATCGCCATAATAAGCAAAAAAGACGAGTAGCACAGCCAAGCAAAGAATAGAGACGTTAATAAATCTTTATATAGACCTTAAAGAAACAGCTAAACTAGTACAAGAACAAATAAAAAGGTACTACAATGCTAAGAGATCTAAGGGACCAGATCTTAAGGAGGGGGATAAAGTATGGCTACTATATAAAAACTTTAAGAGTTAATGACTAAGCAAGAAGTTAGACCACGTTAGACTAGGACCTTTTAAAGTTAAGTAAAGAATTTTATTAGTTACATATAAGTTAAACCTACTAGCTAAAATAAAAATCTACCCTATACAGCATATCGCAATGCTAGAACTAGCACACGGAAATATTAAGCTACCAGTCTATAAGGCAGACACATATAGAGGATAAGAGGAAGATAAATAGCAAGTTTCGAAGATCATTAGTTATAAGGATGTAGATAACAAAATATAGTATAAAGTAAAGTGGATAGGCTATAATAAGACTACCTAGGAACCACTAAGCAACCTAAGGAACGCTATAGGAAAGGTACGGGAGTATTAGAAGAAAGCAGGTTAGGTAATATTAATAAAGAGGAATTGCTAAAAAACGAATTACCTAAGGGGGACCTAAGAGGAGCAATTGCCAAGCTACTTGGAGTTATTTCCCTTGCAGGAGGAGAGTTAATCCTTTTGTTACCTAGCTTAGACAAACCCTATTAAACAAGTTTCTACTTCTTGGAATAGACCTTCTTACAGACACGTTTAAGATGAAGAAGATAGGTAGAAGCGGATAGACGGGCTTTAAGGGCACGCTATTAAGTAGCTATAGCCTCCTGCTCTGCTTCTTATAAACAATAAAGCTTATCTAAGGCGCTTAAGAGCTTACCATTAAGTTTCGCAGTAGCAGATTAAACATAAGACCCTATAATAAGTTACTTAGGGAACTTAAAGACTGTTAAGAGTTATTAGACGCGTATACTTAGTGTTAGAAACAGAGCGAATATTACAGGATAATTAAATGTTTGCTTTAGTACACTCTAAGCAAGACAAAGGTTATTAAGATAAAGGACTTGCCAGCACAATATATACCAACCCTGCCTTTACGCAACAAGAATATAGAGACGGCATTATCTTACCAAGCGACAGTATAGCAGCTACAGTGCGAGCACAGTGCTGCGCTTATAAGAAAGAAGGAGCTTTAGCTATAATAAGTACAGATATTAACCAGACTGATTAAACGGACATTACACCTCTAGTGGACGACTTGGAGATGTTAGGAATCTTCAAGGACAAAGATAAAGAGGAGGGAGATGGTGTTATAGACGCTTTAAGTATAGTATTACGACTACTTAGAGAGGAGTCAGCGGAAGCTAGTTGGTTAATATAGGCACGGTCCAGAATGGATCTAGTGGAACCATATAACGAGAAATAGTAAGCAAGTTATATAACATTGTACGCAGTATACGAGGAGTACGCAGTGTACGCCATATATAACATGTATAACACGTACCTTACGTACAAGAGAGGATTTCTTAGGAGTATGGTTGTGTATTTAAAGGACCTCAGTCCCTACTATAGATAGTTCTCTCCTTGTAGTGAATCTTAGAATATAATTAGAGTTAATCTGTTAGGCAACCACTCCACCAGTTATTATTATATTATCGTTTTTGTCGTACCTATATACCCAGCCTATTGACAGAACCTACTGTAGTTCCTACTACAAGGTTCCGTTACACGTAAAGGGCATAATAGTATTATATGTTTTAGTGTCTGTCTTAGCTAGCTATATTTACATTTTAGGCTACCTATTAAGATATCTACTTAGTAGAGCTAATCTTTTAGTCCTATTATTTCTATTTTTAAAAGTATTACTATTATATTTCCTACCTTTATTAGGCCTTCTTAGAGCCCTTAGGTATTTACCCCTTATAGTATTAACTATGCTATAGCTTAGGTTTCTCTTGCCTAGGTTAGCCTTTATACCCTTAACTTCTATACACTTCTCTAGTATTAGTCTAACTAGTATTATATTATAGTAGATAGTTTCCTAGTACTCTTTTATACTCTACTTTAGCTCCTTTTTCTCTCTTACTATTATCTTTACTAGTCTCTTATATATCCCCCTTTTTTCTTTATATAGGCCTAGGCCCTAATACAGCACTATTCTTCTTCTACTTTCCCTACCTATTTCTCTAATATATCTTCCCTACTTTATAGTTATTAGTTTGCTCTCCTATAGGGTATATTAGCGACTTAGTTAATTAAGGCATGAGCATAGCAAGAAGGACGTATACAAGCCTATATAATTGGATTATCTAGTATAAACAAGGATCTAAAGCTAGAGAAAGAAAAGGAGAAGAAGAGCAGCGCCGGTTAAAGTAGGGTTCTTTTATATGGTCCTCTAGTTACGTAACCGCAAGTTCTACTAAGTTCTATTAGCTAAGTTCTACCGTTTTCTGCTAGAGCCGTAATATTATCCCCCCCCTTAGTAAAGCCTGCCCTTAGGCTTTATATATCCATATTACGCCTATATAGCGTTCTTATCTTTATATTCTTCTAGTAGCTTATTATTTTTGCTATACTAGCACTCTATTTACTTATCTAGGTACTTTAGGGGTCCTAGTTTACTAGGGTAACAGCTATAAAACTCTTAAAGCTTATAGGGACTGCTAATAAAGTTCTATATAGGGTACTAGGTAGGATTTAGGTTATAGCCTTTTTAACTAACGTGGTACTTTAGCGTTCTCCTTACTAGCTTATAGGCTAGTATTTCTTTAATTCCCTATTTATTATTGCTATTAACTTAAATTAGTAGGGGAGGTTTGTTCTTTTATCTAGGTAATAGGTCGTTTACAGCTTTCTATAACTTATTTAGTAAGAATTTAGGGTAGACCTTAATTAAATCCGGGAGCTTTACTTTATATAAATTGCCTATTTTTTTTTTTAAAGACCTTATACGGTCCTACTATTTAATAGTTTAGCTTATAGTTAGGCCGTTCTACCTTCTAGTTCTTTATTATAACCTAGATTATATTACCTACGGTAAAGTTGGGCTTACGTCTATACTTCTATCTATCGCAGTCACGTAAGGGGATATTTTAATTTTAACCGTATGATTGGGAGGCGCAGGGCTATAAGGTCACTTTAGGGCTAGTTCTTAACGGTTTTGCTAGTACCTAGCACTTAAATCTGCTAAGGATTTGCCCTAAAGCGACCAGATGTCCCTAACTGCAAGCCTATAGCTGCAAAACTATCTAACTGTGGTAGTTGCACTGAAGCGGGTTCTTAGCGGTTTAGCTAGTTCCTAGCACCTGCTAAAGAATTGCCTGAAGGCGCTAACTACCTGTGATGCATACTAAGTACAAGGGATAGCGGGTGGGAAAAGCGAAATAGCTATATAGTGACTGCGTTTGATATTCGCGAATATTGCAAAAGGTCTCAGCATTGTGTATTACTGAGGTAGACACTGCCAAGCAATATATAGACGCTAGTATCTATCTATCGCAGTTACATAAGGGGATATTTTAATTTTAACTGTATAATTAGGAGGCGCAGGGCTATAAAGTCACTTTAGGGCTAGTTCTTAACGGTTTTGCTAGTACCTAGCACTTAAATCTGCTAAGGATTTGCCCTAAAGCGACTAGATATCCCTAAGCGAAGCTTCTGCGCCAAAAAAAAAAAAAAAAAAAAAAGAAAGACATTGCCGCATTCTGCCATATTCTGCCACATTGTCGCGTTCTGCTATATTCTATAGATCCTAACTTGTAAGTTAACCAATTAGGATTTTCTATACCCGGCATGGAAAATCGCTATTGGCTTGCTTACTACTAGCGCCTTAGTGGCCCTTTTAACATCTTAACCTGCTGCCTAGCGTTCCTTACACTAAGAGCGGTATACCACGCTAGAAGTAAGAGTTAAGGTAATAGAGGTTAGTGGTCTTAGTTCTAATATATAGGCGAAAGGCTTCTAATAACCACTAACCTAGTTACTAAATTTGCTAATATAAACACCCTAAATCTTTAGCGAATTGGGCAGCGCCCTAGCAGAAGGAGTAATTTAAGTAGCTATTTAGGTTGATTCCAGCGGCTACTAGATAGAAGGAAAGAATCTTGCAAACCCCTAAAGAGGTAAAGGGTTTACCATCTAGACTAAATAAGGGGGAGTTAAGGGGTTAAGGGTCCCTGTTAAATAGCTTTATTATAGCAGCGACTAGGCATAATAGGCCGCCTACTACTATAATGGCGATATTAACGCCCTAGTATTACTTATCAGCTTTGCTCTATTTAAGGCAGAATATCATCCTACTAGGCATAAAGGTAATATTGCATCAGGTAGCCTTTTTTGTTAAAAAGGTCGTTCAGTTCTTAAGCTCTGCTATAATATATATAATCTTACCTGTGACGGTTCGTCTACATAGCTACCATCGAGGCGTCGTTGGTTACGGATCAACGTTGCCCTAACGTTGCCCCGACGACCGAATATGTACATAGTCGTCTACCGCGCCCCTTTCTTTAAGCCCTTACCTTAGTCTATTCATAATATAGCCCCTTATTATTGCTTAATCTATTAGATCGCTCCCACGGAAAGTTAGCCGTAATATTAGACTAAGGTCAACCTCAACTGGCCTATAGAGGCGACACAATACTAGGTCCAACAGTTAAACGCGTAGCCAGATAGAGAGCTATTCTACCACCACGACTACAGACCAATTAACCCTCTAAGCCCTGCTCAAGGTAGGCAATTGCAACAGCGGATTAAGCAGCTAAAAGAAGAGACTGTAGCAATCAGATTAAAAGGATCACCCTAATTACAATCTTAGTAGCAAGAGTTGCCTAAAAAAGTAAAAGAGACACTATAGCAAAAAGGAGCGCGTTAAGGCCTAGCGCGCTAGAGATAGCTACCAACCCAACGCTGGCAGCATGTAAGGAACCTGTAGACGCGTCACTTGGGCCGCTGGAGCTCCAACCATACTACGGCGAGACGGAGCTCACGGACAATATAAAAAGCAAATAGGACCGTCTTATGGCGCAATCGGAAGATGACAAGAACCCTATATACTTTAAAATGGAGATAAAGAGAGAGTACACAGCCGCAACCACCTAAAGCCTAGCCGCGATCCCTATAACCGAACTTATAGAAGAGCTAAAGCTCTAGGGAATACAAAAAAAGGCAATAGAACAGCAGATTGCTATATTATAGCGTCTTACAAACAACCACGCGCACAAGGCCCTTAATGGGAAAGAGGAGGCCAAGGCAAAGATAGCGGAGCTTAAGGAGCACTTAGATAATAGGACAGACAAGCTCCGCAAGGCCAATTAGAAGATATTAAGGATGGGCCGCAAGGTTACTATACAAGCCCCAGATTGGGAAGACAGCAAGCAAGGAAGCACACCATTACGGATAATACAAGAAGGGACACTACTCTCTTAGACAAGCAGTATTACGGGCTTAAAACGCATAGTAAAGTTTCTAGACCCACCTACGCTAATAGATGGGAAAGAGCCTACCTATTATGCCTAGAGCGGCTATATATAAAATAAGCTTCAATCTAATATAGACTGGTTCTATTAAGACAACCCAAATCAGGAAGAGGATATAAAAGTAGCGTATATTAAAACGCATATAGGAGGCAAAGCTTATAACCACCTCTTACCCTACCTAAAGGCAGAGCGCGATGCGGAACGCAACCCTACTAGTAAAGAAGTACTTAAGTTCCTAGAGAACGTCTTTAAAGACCTAGATCGCCGCATCAAGGCCTAGTAGAAGCTTAAAAGCCTTAAAATGCTATACCTAGGAGACTTCAACAATTTCCAATCTAACTTCGTACGGCTAGCAAATATCTTAAGAATACTACAAGATTAGTGGAAAGAGGAGCTTCACAATAAGCTTTATAACAGCCTACGCGTCCAAATAGAAGTTAAGGTGGTAGATAAAGACTGTAGCTTCTAGGCCTATTATAAGACTGCCTAACAGTACGCCCAAGGTCTAAAGCAGATAGGCAAAAAACGAAGTAACCACAAAGCAGCCCAGGCTAGTAAGAGAGCTTCCATTAGGGGCGCTAAAGAGACCAAAGGTCCCCCCTCTTCCCGGCAGCCTTTAACTTTAGCACCAGCCACAAAAGCGCCAGTTACCTGCTTTAACTATAGCAAGCAAGAACACTACTCTAATAACTATACAGCGCCAAAGAAGACGGAAGCTAAAGCAATTAACCAAAGCAAAGAGTACAAGATAGTTACTAACTTAGCAAAGTTAGAAAACAAGTAGCTTTAGAAAAAGTCTCCTGCCTAGAGTAGATTGGAGCAATTAATATAGCGCCTATACAGCTAAAGGAGATCTTAGGAGGCGCAGCCCTTATAATACTATATAGGATCGCGCTAGGCGGCGTAGCTCTTAATATAGTAAGCCTACTTAACTCTAGTGCGGGCAAAGAGGCCTTTATACACCGTAAGCTACTACTAATTATTAAGCAATAACTGTAACTAAAGCTCTATAAAATTAAAGGATAAGGAGTTACTATATCTAGCTATAATAATTAGCAGATAGACACAATTAGATAGCTCTTTAAGGCGAACCTAGTTATGGACAGTTAACAAGTCCCTATATAGTTCCTATTCTGTAATATAGGCCGCCACGATCTTCTTATTAGCCATAGGTGGTTTAAGAAGACTAGGGCCCTTATTAATTATAAACACCAGGTCTTAGTATAGCGAACTAAGAAGAACTACCATAGCAGGCAGGACGTAATTATACTAAAAAAGGAGCTCCTACCCCCGCCAATTAATAAGGATTACTAGAGAGATGCAAATTAAAGAGACACACTGCTAGATTAAGAGTCCAAGTCTACCCCCCAACACATCCTTAAACGTATAGTCGCAATTAGTAAACTTTAAGAGAAGAAGTCCTCTACTAAAATCAAGCTGGAGGGATAAGCTAAGCTAAAGTAAGCCAAGCAAACCCCATACGACTATAGGTATACTTGGAAGATTAATACCCAAGATATAATTAGGAAAATGGAAGACCAGCTCTACCCTAGGCCAGCTTTACCGTTAAAGCCGAGAGCAAGGAGGCCTTTATCTACTAGGGAGTTTAGAGCAGCAGATATTATGCTACTTAAGGTAAGAAACTTCCTACAAGGAGCAAAGCATAGGGACGTAGTAATTAGATATACCAGCCTCTATAAGATAGACCAACTAATAGAGGATAAGAAGGTATAAGACGCTCTACCTAACAATAAGGAAGAACTTTGCCGGCTTGTCTGTAAAAAGCTGCTATAGCCCTACTAAGAATACGCTGACTGTTTCTTAAAAGCTACATCTAATACGCTACTATTGTATTACAAGGGGGTAGACCACAATATTATTCTTAAAGGCAACAGCCGCAATTTAGCTCCTAGCCCGCTATACAATATATCGCTAAAGCAGCTAGAGCTTATTAAAGTCTACCTACAGGAGCACCTATAGAAGGGGTTTATTATACTAAGCGACGCACCCTTTATAGCTCCGGTTCTATTTGCTAAGAAACTAAAAGGGGGGTAGCAATTCTATGTTGACTTTTAAAAGCTTAATACAATTACTAAGAAGGACCGCTACCCGCTGCCATTAATTAAGGAGACGTTAACTAGGCTATTAAGAGCTAAAATCTTCACCAAGCTAGATGTTTAATAGGCTTTCTACCATATACAGCTAAAGGAAGAGGTAGAGGAGTTAACTACCTTCTATATAAGGTACGGATCGTATAAGTACCACATCATACCCTTTAGACTGTGTAACGGCCCTGCGTCCTTCCAGAGATTTATTAATAACATCCTTTTTAACTACCTGGACAATTTCTATACAGCCTATATGGACGACATTCTTATCTACTTGGACGACCCGCTAGAGCACAAAGTCCACGTTAAAAAGATCCTATAAAGGCTTTAAGAGGCAGGCCTACAGGCAGATATTAAGAAGAGCGAGTTTAACGTTACGGAGACAAAGTTCCTAGGTTTTATTATTAGTACTAATAGGATTGCTATAGACACTAACAAGCTAGCTATAATTAAGGATTAGGAGCCCCCTACTTTTATAAAAGGGGTGTAATCCTTTCTAGGATTCTGTAACTTCTACTAGGCCTTCTTAAAGGATTACAGCTAAGTCGCACAACCACTTAGTAAGTTCACAAAGAAGGGAGTGTGGCACCTACTAGGGGAGGAGGAGCTTAAAGCCTTTAAGCAAGTCAAGGCCCTTATGCTATTGGGCAGTATAATAAAGCACTACTTACTGTTCTAAGACACCCGCGTGGAGACTAACGCAAGTAATGGAGTAGTAGCTGGGGTACTAAACCAGCTGCAAGATAATAGGACCTAGAAGCTAGTAGCCTTCTTCTTAAAAACAATGTCCCCTAAAGAGATGCGGTATAAGATCCATAATAAAGAGATGCTAGCAGTAATAAGAGGCCTATAGGAATGGCAAGGTCACCTTATCAGCCTCCAGTGTATACCCTTTACAGTAATTATGGACTATTAAGCCCTTAAGTACTTTATAATTAAGAGGCTGCTAACTCCACGGCAGGCCCGCTGGGCGGACCTACTAGCTAATTTTTATATGCGGATTACCTATAGGCCAGGCACAGCGAATATAGTGGCTAATACCCTATTACAAAAGCAAGAGGACCTAAAGACGCAGAAAGAGAAGGATGTAGCCATATATACTATGTACTTGATTAACCCCGCCCTTATAATTGCTACACTAGAGGAAACCTCTAGGGACCCCCTAGTGGCAGTAAATCGCGAATGGGAACCGTATAAGCTGGTTAATTAGGTCCTCTAGGCCAATTAAACTAGCAAGTTGCTAGTAGGGCTATATTAGCTAGCTAAGCAAAACTGGAAGGGCTAAAAACTCTAAGGAGGGCTACTAACCTACTTTAGCAAGCTAATGGTCCCTAATACTAACTGCCTCCATACCTACCTTATTACAGAGGTATACTCTTGCCAGGTAACCGCTTACCTAGGCAAGATAAAGACTAGGAAACTTATAGTAGACCAATACTATTGGCTAGAACTACCCTTAGACTATAATACCTATATAAGAAACTGCAGGGCCTATAGGAGGACCCATATACCTTAGGATAAAACCCCAGGCCTACTGCACCCCCTACTAATTAGTAAACGCTACTAGTAGCACGTCTTTTTTAATTTTAAGTCCTTCCCAATGGATAAAAAGGGCTTCAATAACGTCTTTATAGTTATTAATTAACTAGGCAAGAAAGCCTTCTTACTACCCTACTATAAAACTGCCACTGTAGCTAACGCAGTAAACCTATACTACCAACACGTCTGGCGCGTGTACGGCCTTCTAGAGACGGCTATATTAGATTAAGGACCCCAATTTATCTCGGCCTTTATAGACGAGCTATGTAAACTAACCGGTATTAAGTAAAAGCTCTCTATATCCGGTTACCCACAAACTAATGGTAATATAGAGGTACTAAACTAGTATATTAACTAACGCTTAAGGCCCTTTATTAACCACTACTAGGACAATTAGTTAGAGCTCCTCCCCTATATGGACTTTACATAGGTAATCTTACTGTATAAATCCACTAGCTTTGCACCATACGAGCTAGAGCTAGGATTTAAGCTAAGGCTTTACTTTAACTAGGAGGAATGTATACAAGTAACCTTAATACCTTATAAAAAGCTGACACGATAAGAAGCTTAGGCTTTTATATATAGAACCTAGGACGTAGTTAAATAGGTAAGAGACAACCTAGCAAAGGCCTAAGAGCGGCAGATAAGGCAAGCTAATAGGCACCGTCGCGAACCAGACTTTGGAGTAGGTGATTAAGTATACGTTACTAGGAAGGGCTGGGCTACTAACTAACTAAGTATTAAGCTAGATAGACAGCTTATAGGGTCCTATAAGATTCTAGGCATAAAAGGACACTTGTACATTATTGACCTACCCCTAAATATAAAGATGTTAAACGTCTTCCATGCTAATCGACTATAAAAGGACCTAGATAACCCCCTACTAGGCCAAAACAGGGAGCTAAAGGAGCCAGTTCTAATTAATAGCGAGCTGAAGTACGAGATTGATAAGATCCTTACTAGTAGAACCTACCACGGAAGGCTATAGTATAAGGTTAACTGGGTAGGCCATGACCTAGACAACACCTAGTATAACGCAGACAGCTTTATCGGCGCCCCCCATAAGATTAAGACATTCCATGACAAGAGACCCCATAATGCCGGACCACCTATACGGCTGCAGTAATAGCTAGAGGCGTATCACAAGGACGTAGATCTAGAGCCCTTGGAGGAAGACAATAAAGCAGAGAAGGACGGAAGGGCAAGACGGACAAGGAGAGCCTAACTATGAGGATCGAGGGCGATCCTCCTGGCTTAAAGGGGGGTGATGTGACGGTTCGTCTATATAGCTACCATCGAGGCGTCGTCGGTCACGGATCAACGTTGCCCCAACGTTGCCCCGATAACTGAATATGTACATAGTCGTCTACCGCGCCCCTTTCTTTAAGCCCTTACCTTAGTCTATTCATAATATAGCCCCTTATTGTTGCTTGATCTATCGGATCGCTCCCACGGAAAGCTAGACGTGACATTACCCATCCGTAGAAATCTAGTAAATGCGAGGGTAAATATAGCATCAGTGTTAATATCTGGTAGTAATGGGCCGTGTGTCACTACCTGGGCTAAAATATCCCTAGTAATAGGCTGCTTGTTCTTCTTTACTAAGGGAGAGATAGCGGCTGCTCTGGCGAGTAATTAGTGTACTATAGGATCCTCAAATGCTGTAATTAAGATGCTGTAATCTATATAACGCGAGCGAATTGCGGAGACGTAGGCTTGTAAGGTTTTGGCCTTAAGCCTACCTATCTATGGCTAGGAGGTACTAAACGCGCGGCAGGCAATCCATTCGCCTAGTTCACACGGCTTAGCTAGGTAGGGAGAGACTCCTTTAAGTGCATAGTATAACTCCCAGCTATTAACTGCTGAGGAATAGTTCCTATGGGTCGCTAGCGCAAGGCCATGCTAGAGAAGGAGCGCGTAGAGGTTAAATGGCGCGTTAACATTATCCTTAAAATTTATAGGTAGTTATAAGTAGTCTATTAGGTTTACGGCACCTAGTTAAAAACTTATTAGCTTTAGTAGTAGTAAATTAAGGGCCCAGTGTGGGCAGAACTAATAGATAGTCACGGCCTAGAATTAAGATAGTGTATTAGCTAAGCTATTTAAATCACCTAAAATCTACTTCACGGATATTATAATATCGTAAGCTATAGCAGCTAGCATAATCTTGCGGAGCGATTTGTTTACTACGCTATGGACAATAGTCTTCTTAATACCCTAGTAAACCACCATACTATTAGTATAAATAGATAGCGTGCTATACTGCTAGTTAGTAGACCATATATTAAATGCGTAAGCAATAGCATGCATCTCCTTTAGATTAATATGGTCTACTTATTAACTAGGCTTAGGCAATATGCTAAACGCCTAAGATTAAGGGAGATTGGTGGTATACCACTACTAGTTATCCTCGTGTTTAAGTTCCTTAAAGAAATAAAAGCCGCCAAACCCAAACCGGGTAGAGGCGTTAGTAAAGAGATAAATACGGGCATACTTAATGTTGTTAAAGAATAATACCCCATTACTTATAGTAAGTAGGTTAAGCTAGACATATAAGTTACTTCGTAACTTAGTATTAAATTGCCTAGGTTTATACTTATTTACTAGAGTCTCTAGCTAAGCAGTAATAAAAATCTAGAGGGATCTAGAGTAAGATCAACCAAGTCTAATTATATAGGCGTACTATATAAGATATCCCGCAAGCTGCTAGGCTTAAAGGAACGATAATAAGCTATATTAGAGTGCGGTAGTAACCTTCTTAATAGCGTATAATTGTTTTTGTGGTGACAATTAAGTTTACATTTGTATGGTGTTAATAGTGTATCCTAGGACCTTAATAATAGTTCCTGCTATATCTTTAGAGCCATTTTAAGGGATACCTAGGGAGTTAGTAACAGAGATATAAGTCTAGGTAACAGCCGCTAAGTCGTTTAGGTTGGTAAGGATAAAGATAAAATTATCTAGGTAGTATTCTACCTTATAAGGTAGTTATAAATAGAGTATCTAGTACAGGCCTTCCGCGAAGAGGTTAAATATAAGTGGCGCAGTTTAAAGACTAAAGGATAGGCAGTATTCCTAGTAGGTAATACCTTCCCAGGAGAAGCCCATTAATATTCTTGCCCTATAGGATAAGGGGACTATGCGGAACGCATCTTTAATATCTTTCTTAAGCAGTAGACATCTACGGCCTGCAGAAATAACGTGGGCCTAAATAGCGGTAACTATAGTGTATACTAGTGCTCCATATTCTTCTAGGATTGCGTCATTAACTAAAGATGCTGGTGGGAAGGAGAGATTATAAATTTAGCAGTATCCTCTATCCGATTTTAGTACTAGGCTAAGGGGTAAAACTATAATAGGTCCTATTACGATTCTAATACGTCCTTTTGTAAGGTCTGATGTTATATTCTTAAAGATAAGGTTGGCGTTATCCTAAGAAGAGTTATGGTTCCTATAAGATCTTAGGATAGGGACCAATTTAGCCCCTATCTTACAGCTATAGGTTAGGATGCCTACTAAGATAGCTAGTAGATTGCCCAGGTAGTTGGATAGAAGAGAGTGCCACGCTAAGATCCTTAGGGGTAATAGAGAGTAGTAGAGAGCCTCTGCCTCTATAAAGGTAGGGAATAATGGTAACGTATTAGGCCTAGGTCCTAGGCGTGTAATTAAAGTTAATGTTATAGTTAGGCTAGACCCTACTTTATAAGGTTCGCCTTGCTATTCCTAGGCGCAAGCTTTAGATAATACAGCGTAATCTTTACCACACTTTAAGCACTTATGCGGGTATTTATAAGCTGTATTATCGTAGCCTCTGCTATTAAACTTGCGGCAGGTATTAGAGGTATAGGAGGTATCCAACCTAAGTCTCTTTAAGGGGGCAAAGCCGATGGTACTAGACATTGTAAAGTATAGCGCTGTATACTAGGCTGGCATTTGCCAGTTAGCAGGCTCTAGTTAGCTATTAGTTATTATAAAGGTATAATAGTTAAGTGCTAGATTAAGTATGCAACCTACCTAGATATACTAGGTCGATAAGGTATGAATTATATTTATTTAGAGGAGCATACTAGCAATAAGGTCCAGCAGGCATGTATAAAGGGTGCCAGTAATAACCATATAGTTAGTAAAGCCTTTAAACTAGACACCTTTATCTATAAATAGCTTCCTATCTACCTTTGCTTTCCTTATAACTAAAATACTATTCTTAATCTATATCTTATCAGCGATCTTAGTCTAAGCGGTATGGACTTAAAAGTGGGCGAGGTTTACTAGATCAAAGATATCCTTAAAAATGTCCAGGTAATCCCTTTTTATAACGCTAGGAAGGCGGAGTTCGAGCAACTTTACGCTAAAAGGGAGAGGCTTACTAAGGTTATTAGCTATAGCAGCTATTGCGGTGGCTTATAAGGCCGAAGGGGCCAAGCCTAACTGTAATTAAGCCATTTGAGCCTAGTGGTATTTGTATTAGCGAGCCTTCTCCACTAGGCGGGCTTTGTGCTCTTCTTTATACTTCTAAATCTCTCTTTTATCTTAAGCTTGTTCCCTTTACTCTCTAGCAATTTCACGCTCTTCTACAGCAGCGGCGTGTATATTGGCTTTGGACGGCATTATAGGACTAATAGAGGAGGGTGTAATGGTTGTAGATAATGGTGTAGTTGAGGTAGGTCGTCCGGATAGGTTTGTTCGTTGGGATTGTGCACGCGTACGGATATCCCAGTTGGTTATAAGCGGTAATAGCGTTATAAAATGATTCTCGAACGAATAAATGATGAATATTAATGAGTTTTAATGATATTGAAAAGCGAAATAGCCACGTAGTGACTGCGTTCGATATTCGCGAATATTGTAGGAGGTCTCAGCATTGTGCGTTGCTGAGGTAGACACTGCCAAGCAACATATAGACGCTAGTATATTTGCCTACTATTTTATTAATTTCTAGGCCTTTTCTAGGTTTGTATAAGCTACTTTCCAGACTTCTTCTAAGTGTTTAGCGTAATACTAGGCTTCCTTATAAGATAATTTTTCGTATATAGTTTATAGCCCTTCTGTTCTTTCTTAGTTAAAGCTTATATAGGGTAAGTACCCTATTTCTAGCTAGATAGGTGCAAATCCTATAGAGTTATAGGGTAGGGTAGCCTGGGTATAGTCTATTAGAGGTAGCAGTTTAGCCTAATTGTTCTAAAAGTAGTTAATAAAGGGTCGGAGTCTTTAGTCTAAATACTGGTTTATAATCTCCGTCTAGCCGTCTATCTAGGGGTAGTATACTATAGAAAGCTTTAGCCTAATACCTAGAACTTAGGTAAACTTATTCTAAAAGGCCAATATAAATTACGGCCTAAAATTAGATATAATAGTATCTAGTGGTTTATAAATATAATAGATATACAGTTAAAACTCTTTAGTACGATATCTGGTTACAACGATATACTCTATATTACGATATACAAGCCTTGATCAAATTTTTTTTTTTGGTGTATTTTACGATAATCTAACTTTTTACGATATCGTTAAGTTCTCTACACCAAAATCGGTATAGCCAGTATTTTATTGAGTAGATTTGGGCTTTCCTCACGGCTAGATTAGCTATCAAAATCCATCCTATAATAATTAAATTTTATTAAAACCACCTTCGGATCTTACTCTCTGTACTCAATTCTACCTTATTTAATATGGTAAGACATTAAAATCCTGACAGGCGTTGCCGTTACAGTATTTCCGACTATAAGCGCCAAAAATTCCGTACCACCTTAAATAACCTAAGGATTTAACTGAGGATCTTATTGAGCACGTAGTAGAGCTCTATGTAGGGCCTAATCGCGATACAGAAACAGATAAGGACGAATCCAAACAATCTTAAATTAAGCTTAATGAGGCCCTACAGGCCCTACAAAAGCTTCGTCTGCATAAGGAACAACAAGAAGACGGCGAGAGAGACTTAATTACAAGCCTTATAAAGCACGAATATTAAAATCAAGGGCAACGAAATTGCAACACCAAACAGACGTCAATTACGACCTTTTTTAGTGTAGCTAATCGGTAAATACATAATATCACAATATCATTAACGTATTTCACGGGTGAGCTGGTCAAACGGGTGAGCTAATCACTTCAAAAACACACCAAAAAATGGAAAAATTACACTTTAATATCTTAACAACCACTTAATAATAAATTTTAATAATTTAAATT
>Ga0307507_10000743_pt1 | contig 71854 bp, 41 predicted proteins | sample 7_EM_MG_FD_207223 | JGI IMG/M metagenome (GOLD analysis project Ga0307507, IMG submission 207223) | Populus trichocarpa ectomycorrhiza microbial communities from riparian zone in the Pacific Northwest, United States - 7_EM | ecosystem: Host-associated > Plants > Roots > Unclassified | place... | reverse complement strand
GAGGCACGTGCCCGTAGTATATAGTCTCCACGATCCTTAAGGCCTTACCTCCTCAAGGATTCGTCTCTCTTACCAATCTATCTTGTTCCACAATCGTGTCCTTATAGCCCCCTGTCTACAAGTTCCCCTCACATTTGAATTTTTCCTACTCTTTTTGGAAGGGCAGCTGGCTTTAAGAACCAGATTGTTTATATTTTTATTTATACCTACTATCCTCCCTTAAAAATCTCGCGATGACCTAAATAGAAACTCCACAAATACCTTATAGAAAGCCGTCGCGCTAAGGCAGGAAGGTCCCTCTAATAGTAAGAGATTACGATAATATAAACCTCTAGGCAAGACGGCTGAACAAGCCCCAACACCTAGATGCGCTAGGAGCTTAAAGACTCTTACATACCTATAGTTACTAATAACGCGGAGGAAAACGCAGACACCCTCTACGATAGTCGCAACGCTGCCGGAAAGTAACTGGAACCCCTCCGGCCCTACCTAGGCCAATCGGAAGATTAAGCGCCAGAAGCGACTCTAAGATCTTCCCCTAAGCTAGAAATGCTAGAGGAATACACTAACGCGTTTAATTAGGGATCCAACCAAAACCCTCCCGGAAGACTATTAGCCCACAATCGGCATAGTGGCGGCGTATAGACTGCTTACAAGCCAAGCGGGCCTACCCCTTTTGGTAATTTAACCTAAACACTAACTTAAAACCCAAGCCTTATTAGAAAGCCTACACCAGTTACTAGTACTAATACTACTTCTATAGCTGGAGCTTCCTTAGGCCCGAGTTCGGAAAGTTAAAAGCCCCATACCAATATCCTTTAAGATGGATATCGGGAAGCTGTCGCAAGGCTCTCAGAAGCCATGCGGGAGGAGGCTACTAGTAAATATATTAGAACCCTTTAAGGGCAAATCCAGATCTGGTAGGGATTAATCCAGGCTAAACAAACTCTTTTATAACCTAGCTAAGGCTAAAGGCTTCCTAGGGGCTACCCAGTATCTACCCAAGGAAGTATGGAAGACTTAGAGAGTTATCTACGCTATAAATAGAAAAAGGATATAGACCGATTGGCTAAGGCCTCTAATAGCTTAGAACTCCGTCATAGACCCAACGCCCAACAGCTAGACAATTGGGTTTGTAAGATAGACAACTTCTTTAAGATACTGATAATACGAAATAATACCAAAGAGCATATACGCTAGATTATTAGCAAGATTAAAGACCGATTGCTAAACCAGATTGTACTTAATTAGCTTAATAAAGAGCAAATTACCTTATAGCCGCAGCTGCAAACCTTCCTAAAGAAGTAGACTTAAGATCCGCACGTCATACAATACAATTATGCAGAACTATTCTGGAATGGGACACAGCTTAACCGCCATAATTTTCGCCAGTTTATAAACTTCGTGGAAACTTATACTTAACTAATAGATCCAGAGCCCTTTAAAAACGAGGACGGTAGCATCCATAAGAAGGAGAAGATTAGATTTATCTAGGCTAGAATTAAGCTAGCAATTTGTAACAAAATAAAGCGCGTAGGAGCCCTACCGCGGATTACTATATATACGGATTTTGAACGAGCAGTTCTAAACGCCGAGGATGCGGTAAGGAACCAGACCTCTTCTAGTAGGAAGCTGGGGGGTCACCAGAAGTACAGGCACTCTAGTAGCAATGTAAGGCAGACCTAAACTTTAAAGAAGCCGTTCTTAAAGAGAAATTTAGAAGGGTTAAAGTTAGGGACCTTAAGTAATAGGAAAGACTCCTAGGGCCAACCTAACACCCGTTTAGCACCCTTATGGGAACACTCTAAAAGGTTAAGAGAAAACTTCTCTAGAGGTAAACCTAATTGGAAAAATAAGCAGGGCGATAACCGCACTAATAATCCAAAAAAAGAAAAGCCCTAGTCACGGACCTCTCCCGGCTATAACTAGGGCAAGATATAGAAGGAGAGACTCTCCGTATTACTATTAAGCTAGAAATAGTACTCCCTATAGGCGAGGTACATCAGTTCCAAGCACTATATAATAGCGGCGCCGAAATCAATCTCATACAATACGATTTGGTAAAAGAGCATAAGCTTATCCCGTCGCTAAGGTGGCAGAAACCTATTGCAGGGTTCCTAGATAAGCATTAGATTAAACTACACAGTGCCTATAAGCTTATAGTGTTAGTGGCCGACATATATAACCGCACTAAGGTGGTCGGCCCGCAACCCTTCTAGATGGCTAACTTTGAAGGCTATAACCTTATTCTTAGATACCCTTAGCTTGCGGAAGCAGACCCTAAGATACGCTTCAAGACAGGAGCCTTTAAATGGTGGAATGATAAAGAATTGGAAGGGCGTATATCACTAGTAAGCTTAAAAGATATCCTAGAAGATATGGCTCTAGGTAAAATAGTATACGCTCTATACCTAAAGGAGTATTGGATCGAACCCCTGTTCTATAGCAAGATGGGTATAGAGCCTAGCATAGGTAATAACCCCTCTATAATGGAGACCCTATGGGGAGCTGCCGGACAGGTCACGGAGACACTATAGGGAGGCGGCGATCTTAAAGATCTTACGAGATACTTCCACCGCCACGGGTTACTCTGGCTTAAGTAATATACGGAGAATATACTACGGCACCTTAAACACTGCGTTAAAGAGTTCCCTACCCTCCACTAGCTACCGCATGAAACGGTTTAATATACGGTAGCAACTATATACAAACAACTACTACAGCGCGCAACGCTACCCGTAAGCGTCCTAAGGGAGCTCTAGGATCTACCTAATAACAATATAGAGGACAAACGCGACCCCAATCTGTTAAATATTCCATTAGGCCTAAGGGACTTACTAAGGGTATTCTCAGGTAGGCGAGCCAAAATTATAGCGCAGAACTCAGAATACGATTATATAATTAATCTAGAAGAGGGTAAATAACCCCTAAACCTTCCTATTTATAACCTCTCTTACAAAGAGCTTAAGATTCTATAGGAATACCTTAATAGTATATAGGAAAAGGGATGGATCTAGCCTAGTAAGTCACTAGTAAGCGCACCGATCCTCTTTATCCCAAAACCAAATAGAACTATAAGGCTATGTATAGACTATCGCGGTCTTAATAAAGTTATAATTAAGAACTGTTACCCACTACTACTAGTTAGTGAAATGCTGGATTAACTATCTAGGGCGAAGATCTTCACAAAGCTGGATCTATAAGACGCCTATTATAGGCTCCGTATTAAAGAAGGGGATAAGTAGAAGACTGCTTTTAAGACCTAATACGGCTACTTCAAGTATATAGTGATGCCTTTTGGGCTAGCTAATGCGCCTGCGACATTCTAATCGTATATTTACAGAGCCTTAGGGGGACTAGTCGACCGTATATATGTTATCTATTTAGATAACATCCTAATCTACTTAGAAGACAAGGATTAGTATAAGCAACACGTCCGCCAAGTACTGGAACATTTAGATGATTGGGGCCTCTACACTAAGGCATTAAAGTATACCTTTAATACCAAGTAGGTCGAGTTCCTGGGTTATATTATAACGCCTATAGGCGTAGTTATGGACCTAGTACGGGTATAAATAATCCAAGAGTGGCCGGAGCTAGAGAGCTACTAGGATATTTAAGTATTCCTAGGCTTTGCCAATTTTTATAGGCGCTTTATCTATGACTACTTGGACGTCGCCTGATACCTATCTAACTATATTACGGAAGCTTCCTAAGACCCAGCCTAAGGAGTAAAAAGCTTAAAGGCGGGAAGGAAAAAAACCAAGAAGGGACTAACTAAATGGTATAAACTATGGTCATAGCCTGGAAAGGTTCAGGATGCCTTCTGGGAACTATAAGTAAAGTTTATAGAAGCTCTATTGCTGCGGCATTTTAACCTAGATTAGCCATTAATAATAATTACTAATGCATCAAATTTCGCCCTTATTAGTATCCTACTGCAACCTAATAGGGATCCAGATGCTACCCAGCTCTACTAGAGACCAGTAGCATTCTATAGTAGAAAATTCCAGGGGCCTAAAGTTAGGTATTATACCTACGATAAGGAACTGCTGGCTATAGTCAACTGCTTTAAATAGTAGCGATATTACCTTAAGCACGCAAGCTATACCACTCATATACTCTTAGATTATCACAATCTACGCTACTTTATAACTATAAAGGAGCTTACACCTTAATAAGCCAGATGGGCAGAGGAGCTTACGCGATTTGATTTTAAGATCGAATATAAGCTAGGGGAGAACAACCCTGCTAATAGACTGTTACGACGGCCAGACTATGCCAAAGGCTTTAAAACGGGAGAAGGAAAATAGATAATAGATATCTTACTCCCTATATTACAGAACAAGCTCTGGGTGTAGGATGCTTAAGCACCCATAGCTCCATGCACTAAGTCTTAGGCGGTGCAAACCCTGTTAGCTTCCACTAACGTTCCGGCTGGTACCCGGTTCGTGGCCGATAAGGGTCCAAATATACCTAGACAGGACGTCCCTAATACAACTTTAGAACCTGGCAATACACTACCTCTAATTACTAAGCTATCCCCTTAAGCTAAAAGCGAAGCTATAGAGCAATTGGAACTTAGAGCCCTGTAATAACTAAAGGACTTTAACCTTATAGCGGCCTTTCTGACGCACGTGTATTAAAGAGTTATAAGATCTATAGTACCATCAAGTCTTGTACTTAGAGCAGTATAAGACGAAACAGCTTTTACCTAGGAACTATCCAAAAGGTTAACGGATCTTATCTATAAGGTACAACGGAGGGACGCTTCCTATACTATCTTTAATGCGGAAGTAGACCGGAAACGTAATAGAAAGGAAGCTACAAGGTACTAAAATTGGGAACTAGACCCAATGGGCCTACTACGTAGAAATGGTAAGGTTTGGGTGCTATATAAAGCAAATCTATAATAGAAGATCCTTATAAAGAATCATGATGATCCTCTAGGTGGCCACTATGGTTAAGCTAAAACAGTGGAATTACTTTAGCGTAAATACTATTAGCTAAAGCTTAAGCAGGAAGCAAAGGAGTATATTAGCTATTACAAGAAGTGTTAAGTATATAAGATCCATAGGTATAAGCTATGGGGTCTACTTAAATTAGTTCCCCCCGCCAGTAAGCCATAGTGATATTATGCTATAGACTTCATCACGGATCTCCCACTATCTAAAGATGGCCAAGGATGAACATACAATTCGGTCCTCGTACTTATTAATAGGTTTTTAAAGTACGTCCAATACCTTCCTATTAATAAGACAATTAACGTATAAGCGCTTGCCAGCCTAATTAAGGAGAAATACTTTCTTAAAGTAGACTAGCCGCACTCTATTATTACTAATAGGGGTAGTGTCTTTATAAGCCAGTACTGGTTGGATCTATGCTTTTATTTAAAAATAGACCACCATTATAGTACAGCTTTCCATCTACAAATAGATGGGTAAACAGAACGTCAGAACTAGGAACTGGAGTCTTACCTATAAATGTATTTAAACTACTAGCAAGATAACTGGTGCGAGCTACTTCTATATGCGGAGTACGCTTACAATTTAAAGCAATATACATTGCATAAGTATATACCAATCCAGATTGCCTATGGCGTCCAACTATTTGGGTTTAATAGTGTACCTAGCAATTACTGGCTAAGGCCGCATAATTAATTATAGGATCCTACTAGGAAGTTAAAGGATATCTACTAGAGAGTATAAGGATACCTTTAGGAATAGAAGGAGTAATGGAAGTATGTAAAGTAGAGCCTACAAGATACCTAAGAGTAGTAAAGACTCTGGTATAACCGCAAATACCAAAACAAGTATTTCGGAGTAGGCGATAAGGTTCTATTATATTTAACAAATATCAAGACCCGTCGACTATTAAAGAAGCTTAATATAAAATACCTAGGTCCCTTCTAAGTTAAGGAATAAATTGGCAAGCTAGCCTACCATCTCTAGCTACCCCTATCTATGGCCTATATGCATCTAGTATTTTACATAAACCTACTAGAGCCATGGCATAGACTACCACCAGAAAAGAACTTCTATCTAGGCCCAATTAAACACCCTAAGGTGGTGGGCGAGCGGTACGAGGTTAAAGCTATACTACGCCATAAGTCTGTTAAGAATAAGCTTTAATATAAAGTTAAATAGCTAGGCTGGCCTGTTAAGGACTCTATATAGAAACCAGAGGATTACCTTAAATATTACAAAGATATTCTAAAAGAATATTAGGACTAAGGTCCATAATCTGCAAATTGTAGAAAGCGCTTTAATACTACGGTGTTATCGCGACCTATAAAGAAAGCTTGTAGTAGACCGTAAAAGGCCCTAAAGAGTAAATAGGTTAAATTGGATATAGAACGGACAGGCTCCGGAAACCATAAGGATTAGGGCTACAGCCTAAGGCAGGACAGGTCCTTAGCCTTTTCACGTATATAGTATAGAGTTGATAGGGCATTTTGCTAGAATTGCATTCCTATTTATTAATCTATATTAGGAACATTATTCCTAGGGCTCCTAAGCCCTTTCTAAAAGCCCTTTAAGGCCTTCCTAAGTACCTAATTAAGGTTCTTAATTGCTACTATATATAAGAATAAATCTTAAATACCTAATCTAAAAAGCCACTATGCCTTATCCTTAGGAGTAGGATTAGTATCTATTAGGCCACCAAGTAATGGCTAATAAGAATGGGATCCAGACCCCTTAGTAGGGGTACAAGTAGGCATGAAAATAGGGGTAGGACAATAAGGTGTAGCTAGGGCAAAGATCCTTAAACGCTTAATACTAATATTAGGTTTAAACCAATACTAATAAAGCTCTTGCGGCGTCAGCTTATAGTTAATAAAGACACGCTTAAGCCTAGAATAAACAGAGACGTTGGCTGGCTAGTATAGTTTAGAACTACTAAGACCTTGCTATAGTAACTGTTAGTTACCTATTTATTAGGTACCCAAAGGGTAACCTACCTAATACCGCATTATATTATGCTCTTTTGAAACTTGACGCGTATACATAAACTCCTTCTTATAGTAGACGGCAACCTTCTTCTTATTACCCCCATCCCTTACCCTATCCTTAGTGTACCAACCTTGCTCTTATATAAGGCGTTGCTAGCTGGCTTGCTGGGAATTATAGGCAGTGTAGATGGCTGTAGTATAGTCTTGAATTCGACCAAGTTGTTTAGCGTTTACGCTGGAATGAGAGAGAGCCCAGGCAATGTAGTAGTTAAGGACATTAAAGAAACGTTGCTATTTAGGCCCAGGCTATTAAAGCTTAAAGTCAGCAATGGAAATCTATTAAGAATAGAAAAACTTACCTTAACGCAACTGCCGCTCTTAGTATGTATGCATCAATTATAAGGACTAAAGGTATTGGATCTAACGCAGTGCGTCTTATTATAAGCCTCCAGAATTCTCTTATTAGACTTCTGGTCTTTTAAGGACATATAGGCAAAATCATTTAGGTAGGACTAGCACCAGTTGCGGGTTAGCGGAGGTTGAGGTTTTATATACAGCGGCAGGGCCAGGATACGCTGAGGAATTGGCTTAGAAGAGCAGTCAGCAGGAGAACAAAAAGGTATACTGAAATAATAATAGAAAAGAAGAAAATCTTGATAATATATCGAAGATACGTCTAAAATTGGACGAAGGTTAATGATGGGAAGTAAGGTGTTAAGGAAAAGAAACAGCTTAATAAGTAAGGTGTCCTTATACTTTACCGTCTAATACCCTTCTAGTAAATAGCCGCAACCTTGCCAATATAACTCCGTTACAATAGCGTTATTCAGAAGGAAGGAAACACGCGTATAAGTTATTTAACTATCACTTCCTTATAAAAACTGATCACGCGGCTGGGGAAGGCAATTAAGACGTCAATTAAAGATATATATAGGTTAAATTATACCTAAACAATACTATAATATTAAAAGAATAACGTTACAAACGTCCTTAACAGTCGTATAATAGCTATAGGCGCTATTACGAAGTGTTTCCTATTTGCTAGGCAGTAAAGCTACGCTAATTATATAGCATAGGACCACTAGATTTAAAACTATATGCACCAAATCTTAAGAGATAAGTCTCTTTAATTAACTGATTAATTACCTAACTATATATAGCAGCCCAAGGGCAAATGCGGGAGCAATACGTTAGTGACGTAGGGGATTAGGAGAAAGGATTACAGATTATATCTTAATAGTTAAAGATAATAGTGAGCTAAGGCCCTATATATTAAATCCCATACCAAAAGGTTCTATAGAACTATATTAGGAACACCAAATTGCCTATAATACTTGTAATTGATTGCAGACCGGCATAAAGGCTTAGAAGTAGAGTTATATAAAAATCCTTAGGTCAGCCTAGGTAGTTACCAGCATGCTTCCAGCAGGCTTCTAATGGGTCTCCTAGCAATCCTCATATCTTTTCTCTAGTTATATTTTTCCTTATTAAGGTTTTCAGGAGTTCAAAGCAGGGGTTAGATAGATAGATGATATACAGCAGCATGCCAACATCTCTCCAAACCCCTTCCGGGACGAGCCCTCATAATCTCCCTTTACTGCAAGGTAATGGCGATCGGGGGCCGACCGCAAAAAAGGGGGGGGCAATGTAAGGGATATTATTGCAGGTCACCTCGGGTTGCCCTTAGGACAACCCCCAGACACCCCTTGGATGGCCGTCGGTCACGTGCCGGAGGCACGTGCCCGTAGTATATAGTCTCCACGATCCTCGAGGCCTTACCTCCTTAAGGATTTGTCTCTCTCACTAATCTATCTTGTTCCACAATCGTGTCCTTATAGCCCCCTATCTACAAGTTCCCCTTATACTAACAAAATCAGTGCCAGTGGTTTACTAATTTGGTTACCCCTTCCTATTATAGGAAGAGTCACTACAGTTATTTATAACCTACTTATTTAATTAAAACCCTTGCTACCTAACCTCTACTAAACTTTACTAACTCTACCATTACTTCGGATATCTATTAGCAGATAAGCTATATAAGGTATTAGAACGCTCTGGCCACACCAACATTAATAAGTAGGTTATTAACTACCTTACTAAGTACTGTTCCCATTGCTAAAAATACAGCAAATTCCCTAAATAGTTTAAGTTTATATTACAAAAAGACTAAGACTCTAATTTTAACCATTCTATCTTTATTAATATTATATACATTAACAGAAACCCTATCCTCTATATTATTAACAAAGCTACTAGATTTTAAGCCATAAGATAGCTATGCAATATCTCCGCAAAATATACCTAGAACATCCTATAACTATATTAGATTAATACCTACATTAGACCACCTAACTACATTACCTATAATACCAAGAAGAACTTTACAAGTAAGGAGTTTTAACAGTATGCTATAGGAATGGCCATATTAACTAAGAGCGTCCCAGTAGAAGCTTACTAGTCCATTAGAATAGTAGAAAGAGCTCATCTAATACTACGCTAAGTATACTAGATAATTATAGAGGAGCTATAGGACTTAGGAATAACTAAAGAACTAGCCTTATAAATAGCAGTAAAAGCCACTAATAACATAGCTGGCCTAGATAGCTTGGTCCTAACACTTCTTATCTTTAGTGTCTACCCTTAAATAAGTAAACTCAACCTACTAGCACCCTCTATTATATAGCAAGCGGCAGCTATAAAGAAGGTAATAGAGGAGATTATAAGGATTAGGGTAAAGAAGCAAGTTAATAATACACTAAGCTAACAAAACGGTCTATCTATTACCACAACCCATAACCTCCCCCTTAACTCAGATATACTTATATAGCATAAAGGCAATACTAGATAAAGCGGCAGATAGACTAGACCATTTAAGCTACTTAGAATTAATAGAGAGATATATAAGATATAGCTCCCTAGTGGACCTACCAACTTTAGGACTATAACAGTAAAGCTATACCTATAACCTAAACTAGAAGAACCTAATAAGGAACTAGAGGAGGAGCTGTCTAAAGAACTAACTAAGGAACTGACTAAGGAACTAACTAAGGAACTGACTAAGGAACTAACTAAGGAACCAACCAAGAAACTAGCAGCTACTACACCCCTCCAAAGATTAAAATAGATATAATAATCGCCGACAAAGTCCTAGCAAAACATTATAGATATATTAATATTTATTAACAACAGCCTAATAAAATCTAATACTATAACCTCTAAGTGTACCTTACTATTATTTATAGAGTCTTAATATAAGGAGATAAACAGTTTACTTAAGAAAGGCGTCTTTAAGTTTACTAATATAGTAGTGTTGGAATTACAAGGTTATAAGGTCACAGCGGAGGTGTCTTGAGGGTCTATTTGATGATAGAGATGACGCAGACGATGAATATTGATTGATTCGTGATGCAGTAGATACGGTTGATGTCTATATAGATTGCATGCAGAGCTTGACCTCGCAATGTGTCCAGAGCTTAGTCAGCACCTCATCGCTAATTTCTGACACTCCCCCATGCTGACGACGCTCTCCTCGTCTGTCCTAAATAGGCAATTATGAAGCTATTCCCAAATACCTTACAAGTGCCATTTGGCCTACGTATAGAGGGAAAACCTATAGTAGGCGAAAAACCTCCGTAACTTGCCCTGTCTCCGTCTGTTACCGTCTCCGTCAGTTACCGATTCCTAGCGTTACACAGTGCTTCGTAAATTGGTTAATTGGTAGCTGTTTCGTGAGCATATCTCTTGGCTGATCTTTGCCTGGTATATGTACCACTTTAAGTTAACCTTGCTGAACCATGTTGTTTCGTACAAAGAGGTATCGAGTCTCGATATGCTTGGCTTTCTGGTAGTATTTTATGTTATACAAAAGGTTAACTGTACCCTTATTGTCACAGTAGAGCGTAGGGATAAAAGGGTTATCATTATCTCTCTCTTCTAGATCTCTTGTTAGCTTCTTAAGCCATACTACTAACCTTGCTTCTTCTAATGCCGCCATGATCTCTGCTTCCATTAAGCTTAATGCCGTCGACTTCTGCCTTTGAGCCATCCAGATTACTGCTCCCCTATAGCGTATAACTGCTATGCCTTGGAATGATATTTGATCGTGTTCTGTTCCCCATATAGTATCAGTAAAGATATTGTAACTAGTAGGTAATGTGAGCTTGCATAGAGGAAGGTAGACTGTTTAACTTAAGTAGGTAATTCCTGCTTTAAGAGTGCCGTTTAGATATTATAGTAGTTGCTTGCTTAAGCGGTAATGCGATTCTCTTAGTACTGCTATAAACCTAGCTAACTAACTAACAGCGTAGCTGGTATCAGGACGTGTGCAGTTTAAGAGGTAGATTATAGAGCTAATAATCTGCTGGTATACTGTCGCATTGTCGTACTTAAGGAGGCTTTTGATATTGGGCTTTAGGACAGTACCTGCTGGTATTAGTAGCTTGGCCGGATTGTAGTTATCTATTTTTAGCCGTTTAAGTAGCTTCTTAGTGTACATCATCTGATGTAGCTTGAGGGTTCGGTTTGTACAATCTTGCTTAATTTGGAAGCCTATAAATACTTCTATAGGACCTAGGTCTTTGCATCTCCATTCTCTTAAAATTCTTGTCTTTGTAATATTGAGGTATTGGCGCTTTCCTATAATTAGCATATTGTTAATGAATAGCAAGATATATACTTCATTTCCTATAAAGAGATTGGGGTTAGTATTAGCTGCTTTTAAACCTATGCTTTTAAAGAACTTCTTAACCATCTAAAACCATTCTCTTGGTGCCTGCTTTAGGCCGTAAAGTAACTTATTTAGCTTTAAGTAGACGTCTTTTACGCCCTTAAGCTTAGGTTCGAAGTCTCTTAATAGGTTAGAAATCTGTATATAAATCTATTCTTGCAACGGCGGGTTTAAGAATGCAGTTTTAACGTCGATATAGTCGAGCTTAAGGTCCTCAGCTGCTACCTTTGCTATTAGGAACCTGAAGGTGTTATATCGTACGATAGACGTAAATGTCTTAAAATAATTAATATTGGGGGTCTGCTTGTCTCCCTAAATGCACAGTCTTGCCTTCTTGCGAATTACTTCTCCCTTAGTATTGTACTTGTGCTTTAGAACTAGCTTGCTTAGGAGTAACAACCTTCCTTCTGGTACTCTCCCCCTTATAATAGTATAGGTGTGTATCCTCTTAAGTAAGAGGAATTCTTTAAAGATAGCTTTTATTTAGCTAGGAGCGTCCTCCCTTAAGGCCTAATCTAACTCAATAGCGTTAAAAGGTGCTGTAGGTGCTTTTATAGAGGTAGTGTTCTTAGCTTCTAGGTAAACAGCTTTTATAGCTATTACTAACTAAACCACCGTATTGTTAAAAACCCTTATATTTGGTAACCTTCCAGACCTTATTCTCTGCGCATAAGGAATGCGTATTAATGTGCTTTATATAGGCGTCCCACCCTTAGCATTACCTTAATTTAAGTGTCCTACTTAATCTTAACCTGGGCTTCCTACTTAATCAGAGTGGCCCACTTAGTCTTAACCTGGGCTTCCCACTTGTTTGGAGTGGCCTACTTAGTTACTATCTAGCCTACTTATAGTTCTCACAACTAGAGTCTTTGTTGGCGCATTTAAGGTAGTAGGGGGAGGTGTAGGTTGGTTCGCGGCTTGGCTTATAGCGTGATTTAAGCGTCCCGCTTAATCTTAACCTGGGCTTCCTACTTAATCTAAGCGGCCTACTTAGTTACTATATCTTGTAGCTTGTACCTAAGGTGCTCTATAAGGGAACCTGTATTTATTTACTTTAGTATCTCTAAATAGCTTAATTGCTTAGGTATATAGGTTTATTATCTTGAATTAACTACTCCCTTTTAACCCCATGAAAATGTAGTTAGGTTTTATTCTTAAATTGTATTTCCTAGGGTGTTTCTTAAGCGTATTAATTGGATTGGTGTAATACCCAAAAACAACTAGATTCTTTAAGTTAGGAACTTGTTAGGTATATACCTTGTAAGGTATAATAGCACCACTGTGCTCGTCGTTAAATGGAAGTGCTAAGGTGGGTACTTAATTCTTAATCTAGACAGTATGCTTAACTGTATAGCACCAGAGTTTAACTGGTATATTTCCTTGAAATAGAAGTAACCTTATCTTATAGTTAACTGTGTAGATCGCGCGCTTGATTGCGCCATTATATAAGTGCTTATATGGCGGACAAGGTTTAAAGTTAATACCCTAGGGTATTAGTTTGTTTTAAAATCTGCGGCTAAACTCCCCCTTTTTATTATCCGCTCAAATCTATATAGCTTTGTTGCTAGTGAACCTCTCTGCCCTTACAATAATCTCTTTAATATGCGGTAGTACCTCTTTAGTTTGGAGGGTTTTAAGAGGAATAACCTAAGTATAGCGTGTGGCGTTGTCTAGGGCTAGGAGGTAGTAGTTATAACCTCTAATTAATATACCAATTCGTCCCGTAGTATCTAGGTATAGCCCTTAACCAGGTATCTTCTTGCGCTTAATTGTCTTCTTACTTAGTATTTCTCGCATCTTCCTAGCTAGATAAGCTTCGCACGTGCTCTTACTAACTAGTACTGCTCTCTTCTTAAGCTTTATACCTAGTAAGGAGTGCTGTAGCTTAAATAGGTTACTATAATTTGTATATCTAGTTCAGCGGTGCCATAGCTCAGCATCTATTTCACTAACGTTTAGTTGTAAATTGTGTGCTTCTGCTGTTACATTAAATACTTCCTAATGCTCTTATAGCACATAGAGGTTGTTCCTTATAGTGGCCTTAAACGTCGCACCTGATTTATACTTACTAGTAGCTTAATTGTCTAGGTTAAATGTAATCAAGTAGCCTTCCTGAGTGAGAGTTCTTACTAAGATTAGCTTGATTGACTTAAACAAAAGTACAAGCCAGACGTCTTTTAGCTTTAGGGTACCGATTTAAACTTAACTATAGCCTATAGTAGGGACAACGGTCCTATTTGTAGTACGGACCTATTATAGCGTATTCCATCTCTTTAAGTGTGTTAGGTCTGATTGGTTACTAGTAAAGTGCTTAGTTGCTCCTAAGTCAAGAGCCCAAGCTAAAGACGTTGTTGTAAGCATAGCACGTTTAGGGTTAGGGTTAAGGTAGATTAAATTGCTGTTGAATTCTTCTTTAGCTATTGCTACATTCCCTACTTCCTCTACTTTAGGAGTACCTTAATCTGTCTTTCTGGCATTATTAAATTGGAATTACTTAAGTAGGGGATAGTCTTTCTAGTAGTAACCTTTCTGATAGTATACTCTGCACTTATCTCTTTTTAGTTATCTTGGCTCTTTGCTTACTTAAGATAACAAGCTATAGCGATGACGTAATAAGGAATAATTAAATCTACTAACACAGCCTCTGCCCCTTATTTGACCTTAACCTTAGTTTTCCCTTCTCTCCCTAGGTTTATCTTTCCTTTTATATACAAGTGCTGCATTTTATACTTATGTAGGGAGAGCAGTCTCTTGCTCCTAAAGAAGGGTAATGCAGCTCTTAAGGTCTCGTTTGTCTTATAGACACCAGGTCTTCGCATTCTACTATATAACATCACTCAGGAGGGCCAAGAGAAGCTGCTCTTTAATATTGTTGTTAGTAAGTGCTTAAGGCGTCAAGGCTAGATTAATCTTAAATTAATTAAGTATTTAAAGGAACTTGATGATTTACATCTTTGTAGGGTCGAATATAGTGCTATAGAACTCTCTGCAGAGTCTAGAGATGTAGACCTCGTTATTAGCCTTATTAAACTTCTTTATTCCTTCCCATATTCCTTAAATATCATACGCCTTTATTATCGCACGCATTTCTTCCTGACGGTCGTCTCCTATTGAATTATAGATGATCTTGTTTGCTTCCCCTTGTCTTCTTCTTCCGTCAGCTAAATTGACTTAATTTGGGTCCTCTGCACCAGTAACAAAATCCTAGCCCTCTGATATAATTAGGGCTGCCTTACAGGTGCGCTCCTAGTCTACAAAGTTATCTCTATTAAAAATGACGATTTTACCGGCCTTGTGATCATATGTAGGTGTCGTTAAGGTTAAGGTAGAGAAGGTTATTTTTAGGGTTAATTTTTGAGTTAGGAGAGGTGTTGCTACCCAGGCTTATAACCTGTTGGAATTATAAGGTCATAAGGTCACAGCGGAGGTGTCTTGAGGGTCTATTTGATGATAGAGATGACGCAGACGATGAATATTGATTGATTCGTGATGCAGTAGATGCGGTTGATATCTATATAGATTGCATGCAGAGCTTGACCTCGCAATGTGTCCAGAGCTTAGTCAGCACCTCATCGCTAATTTCTGACAAGTAGACGTCCTAAAAGGAATCAGAATCTTTAACGCCTAATTTATTAACGAGATTAAGAACGCTAAAACAGATAAGGCCTTTAAGAAGTCTAGACTGATTATATAAGCCTATAATAACTATAGCAAAGATCTAGTTCTAACACAGTTACTAACTATTTAATATATTAGCTAGAGAATCATTCTAGCACTTATAGTAACCCTATAAGGAAATAAAAAAAGACTAGCCTCTTTATACCTATATAATATCTTACAAGTCTATATATAGTCCAGTACCTACCTAAATAGAGACTTCTTTATACGCCTACTACCAGAACTTAGACTAAAGGATAGATTAATTCTAAGAGTTATTAAACTACTATACAGTGTCCCGGAAGCTAGTAATTACTAATTTAATATATACTACCGCCACTATCTTAACAAGCTATGGATAAACTAGTTAATATATAACCCCTGCTTGTTATACACAAACAGCAACAGCTTTAGAATTATAGGATTATAAACTAATAATGCACTATTCCTTGCTAATAAAACCTTTATAGAGGCTAAAGAAGCCAGACTTTAGGAAATAAAGTTCCTAGTAAAAGAGAAAGAGAAGCTTATATTAAATACCCTAATTAAATTTAATAGAGGCTATATTAAGTAAGAAAAAGATTTAATAGCCCTTACCTAGGAATATTAATACTAGAACCTAAAGCTAGTTACTATAAAGGCTACAGACCTAACTAGCTCCAGAGGGGAAGTCTATAAGGCAGTTATACTAAAGGACTAGTATATTGCTTAAAGAGCAAGAGGAGCCTATATTGCCACAGTCTATTAACTAGAAGCTGCCTTTAACCTCTCCTTTACAGCACAAGTTATTAACCTAAAGGAAGAATATATGAAGCAGTTTAATAAGCGGCTATAATAGCAAATTAATGATCCCTCCTAAGGACTTTGTTTTGTACGACTTAATACAAGCACTTTTAAACTAATAATATTTACAGACTTATCCTTTACTAATAACCACGACCTCTCTTCTTAGATTAGCTTTGTTATTACACTTATAGATAAGGACAATAGGGCCAATATCCTCTATTGGTTATTTATTAAGTACAAGCAAGTTATACAAAGTGTCTTAGTATCTAAACTATATAGTATAGCCCATAGATTTAACACCGGAGCTGTAATTAAAGCAACTATTAAGAAGATCCTATAACTTAAACAACTACCGCTTATCCTTTATACCGATTTAAAATCTCTATATAACTGCCTAGTTAAACTTAGGACAACACAAGAGAAATGACTTATAGTTAACCTAATATATTTACAATAATTATATAAGAGAAGAGAAATAGTAAAGATTAAATAGATTAACGGAGGCAGTAACCCTACAGATACTATAATAAAATTAAAGCCTTGCCAGGCGTTAAAGGACCTAATTAATATAAATACAATTAAGCTATAGGTTACTAAGTAGGTAGAAAGAGAAGACGTTAAAGCAGGAATAGAGAGTATAAAGATATTAAGCCAGCAGCTAAGGCGCTAGTGGCAAGCACGCTAATGGCAATTTCCCATCCCAGGGATGAAAAATTGTAATTAGTCGCTTTAACCACCTAGCAGAATTTGGCAGAACTTAATAGAATTTAGTGGAATATGGCGGAATTTAGTAGAACTTAATGGAATTTAGTGGAATATAGCAGAATTTAGTAGAACTTAATGGGACCTAGCAGAACTTAGCAGAATTTGGCAAGAGGTACGCTTAAGCACCATTATAAAACTAAATACCCCTAGTGTCTAAACAAGGCTTCACAACGCAGTTGCACATAATTACGTGAGCTAAGCGAGCTCAAAAAATCCACTAAATTCCACCTGTAGAATAGGAGAATAAAATGAGCATTAATTAAAAATTAGTTACTACTCCATACTATTGCAATAGCGATACGTATTACCGGAAGTAATACGGATAATAACCTAAAAACTTAACCTGCTTAGTATTAAAGATATACTTTAACGCCTTGGTATAGAGGCCCTAATTATCTAAATATTCTAGCACTTTGCAGACGTATTGCTTATGCTAATCCTTATCTTCTAAGTAGATTAGAATGTTATCTAAATAGATAATATATATGCAGTTAACTAGTCCCCCTAAGGCTCTATAAATATATAATTAGAATATTATAGGTGTATTAGCTAGCCTAAAAGGCATTACTAGATACTTAAAGTGGCCATATTAGGTTTTAAAAGCGGTCTTCTACTTATCCCCCTTTTTAATATAGAGCTTATAATAGGCGTCTTATAGATCTAACTTTATAAAGATCTTAGCCCTAGATAATTAGTCTAGCATTTTACTAACTAATAGTAGTAGGTAGCGGTTCTTAATTATAATCTTATTAAGACCGTAATAGTTTATATATAGCCTTATAGTTCTATCTAGTTTTAGAATAAAGAGGATTGGCGCGCCTACTGGCGACTTACTAGGCCGTATCTATCCTTTTTCTAGTAAGCTATTAAGGTACTTCTATAGAATCTTAAGCTCTTTACGGGAGAGGTTATAGATAGGAAGGTTTGGCGGCTGCTTACCTTCTTCTAAATTAATTATATAATTATATTCCAAGTTCTATAAGAGGACTTTAGCTCTCCTACCCAAAAATACCCTTAGTAAGTCCCTTAGGCCTACTAGAATATTTAATAAATTAGGGTCGCGTTTATCCTCTATATTATTATTAGGTAGATCCCAGAGCTCTCTTAAGACGCTTATAGGCAGCGTCGCGCGCTATAGTAGCTATTTATATATAGTTGCCACTATATATTAAATAGTTTTATATAGTAGCCAGTAGAGGGTAGGGAATTCTTTAACGCAGCGTTTAAGGTGTAACAGTGCAAGTGTGAAGATTTGCATAAGCGACTTTATTGTAAATCTATGGAAATCAGGTGGTATATATACATGAAAGGTGTAGACAATAAAGGGGAAATTGACTGAGTCGGTGAGCGAGTCAGTGACCGAGTCGGTGAGCGTGTCGGTGAGCGAGTCAATATACAGGCGAGTCAGTGGTGGTTTGGCAGGGTACCATAGTCGGTTACACAAGGTGCCGTAGTATGCTCTCTATATATTGCTTAAGCTAGAGTAATCTATAACAGTAGAAGTATCTTATAAGATCTTTAAAATCGCCGCCTCCCTATAATATCTCTATAACCTATCTAGCAGTTCCCTATAGGGTCTCTATTACAGAAGGGTTATTACCTATACTAGGCTCTATACCTATCTTGCTATAAAATAGGGGTTAGATCTAATACTTCTTTAAGTATAAAGTATATACTATTTTACCTAGGGCTATATCCTCTAGGATATCTTTTAAGCTTATTAGTAATATACGCCCTTCTAATTCTTTATTATTCCACTATTTAAAGGCTCCTATCTTAAAGTGTATCTTAAGATCTACTTTTACAAGCTAAGAATATCTAAAGATAAAGTTATAACCTATAAAGTTAGTCGCCTAGAAGGGTTGCGGGCCAACCACCTTAGTATAGTTATATATATTGGCTACTAATACTATAAGCTTATAGGCGCTATATAGTTTAATTTAATACTTATTTAGGAAGCCTATAATAGGTTTCCGCCACCCTAGTAATGGGATAAGTTGCTGCTCTTTTACCAAGTTATATTATATAAGATTAATTTCAGCGCCGCTGTTATATAGTGCTTAGAACTAACATATCTCGCCTATAGGGAGTATTATTTCCAGCTTAATAGCAATATAGAGAGTCTTCCCTTCTATATCTTGCCCTAGTTATAGCTAGGAGACATCTATAACTAGGGCTTTTCTTTTTTTAGTTTATTAGTGCGTTTATTGCCCTACTTATTTTTCTAATAAAAATATCCCTTTAGCCTCTTAGAGGGTTCCCATAAGGGTATTAGATAGGTATTAAGTTAACCCTAAAAGTCTTTCCCGCTACTTAAGGTTCCCAACTTTAACTATTCTAAAGTTCTCTTTAAAAAAGGCTTCTTTAAAGACTGGGTTTGCCCTATATTACTACTAGAGTGCCTATACTTTTAGCTACCCCTTAGCTTCTTACCAGAAGAGGTCTAGTTCCTTACTATATCCTTAGCATTTAGAACTACTTATTTAAAATCCGCATATATAGTAATTCGCGGTAGGGCTCCTACGCGCTTTATTTCGTTATAAATTACTAGCTTAATTCTAGCCTAGATAAATCCGATCTTCTCCTTCTTATAGACACTGCCGTTCTTATATTTAAAGGGCTCTAGATCTATTTATTAAGTATAAGTTTTTATAAAGTTTATAAACTGGCGGAAATCTTAATGGTCCAGCTATATACCATTCTAGAATTATTCTGCGTTATTATATTATATAATATACAAATCTTAGGTCTAACCCTTTAGGAAAGTCTACAGCTATAGCTATATAGTAATTTGCTCTTTATTAAATTGATTAAGCGCAATCTAGTTTAGCAATTAGTCTTTAATCTTACTAATAATCTACTATATACATTCTTTGGTATTATCTTATATTATTAGTATCTTAAAGAAGTTATTTACCTCGTAAACCTAATTGTCTAAATATTAGGCGCTAGGTCTATAATAGAGTTCTAGACTACCAAAGGCCTTGGCTAATTAGTCCATGTCTTTTTTCCGTTTATTATATAGATGTCTCTCTAAGTCTTCTACACTTCCTTAAGTGGGTACTAGGTAGCCCCTAAAAAGCCCTTAGCCCTAGCTAGGTTATAAAAGAACTTATCTAGCTTAAATTAAACCCTACTAGATCTAAATTTACCCTTAAAGGGTTTTAATATATTTATTAGTGGCTTCCTCCTATATAGCTTCTAAGAGCCTTATAACAGCTTCCTAATATCTGTTATGGACGCTTTAAGTACAATGTTACAACTACTTGGAGAAGAGTTAGAAGAAGCTAGTTGGTTAATAAGGGCACGGTCTAGGATAAATCTGGTGGAACTATGTGACGAGGAATAGTAACCGAGGTCATGTAGTTAGGTCTATGAGATCCGCGAGGTCTATAAGGAACGTCCCACATACCTTATATATCCCACGTACCTTATGTATAAGGAGAGTTTCTTAGGAGTACGGATGTGTATTTAAAGGACTATAGTCCCTACCTAGATAGTTCCTTTTCTTGTAGTGAATCTCAGAATACAATTGGAGTTAATCTATTAAGTAACCACTCTACCAATTATTATCTTGTACCGTTACGTTGTTGACTTCTTATTTACCTATATACCTAGCCTATTAATAAGTCTACCGTAGTACCTACTATAAGGCTTTGTTATACATTTACTACCTAGTTACGGTATTAATAAAGTTAAACATCATGCCACTAAAAGCACTAGTTACGTTGACGCCGACAGCAGTAACTACCTTAGGTACCAGCGGGGATACCAGCATAAGGGACACTGATTTACAACTAGTTACGGTTAAACAGCTATAGGAAATGGTTAATTAGCTATAGGGCAATAATAGAGTACTTAAAGAAAGAATTAATGGCATTGGAGCAGCTAAAGTAAAGTTACCGTTAATTGAAAGGTTTTTAGGTAAGAAGTTAAAACTTAAAGGATTTCTAATATAAATGCACTTTAAGGTTATGCAAGAAGGAGCAAAGTTGGCAACGTTTACAGATTAAGTAGCGTATATAGGATTGTTCTTAACAGGAAGAGCACTTAAGTGGTTTAAACCTTACCTTACTGAAATCTAAGTTAACGGGTTAACAACTACTAATTAAAATATACGGTTTATGTTCTTAAGTTGGAACGGGTTTGTAGAAAGACTTATACAGATATTTAGAGACCCAAAAGCAACAACTATAGTAGAGAGAAAACTTTAGAACCTAGTATAACGCACTTTAGTAATTAAGTATACGACACAGTTTTAGACACTCGCAACACAGGTTAAGTAGAATAATAAGGCGCTTATGGCACAGTATAAGCAGGGACTTAAGGCTAAAGTCCAGGACGCAATTATCCTAATAGAAGATGCGGATACTCTAAAAGAGTTAATAGATTAATTAATAAAGATTAATAATAGGATCTATTAAAGGGAACAAGCTAAAAAAGGGTAAGACAGAGTTCTATAGTTATATAAGGCGCAGAGCACGTATTAACCAAGTTAAAGTTAAACCCTATAAAATGGGCCAGAGCTAATAGACTTAAGCAGCACCAAAGAATTTAGATAATAGAGTAAGAAACTATAGAAACCTAAAGGTTAAGGATTAAGTAATTATAGGGCTAGGGAGTAGAGGCTAAACTAGGGATCTTATTAACAGAAGACGTTTAGGCGGACTCTATAATAAGAGAAATGGTTTAAAGAAGGAGCTTACATAAATTACGGAAAGAAAAGTTACTCTCCTAGAGACTGCTAAGGTGGTTAAGGTAACCACATAGTAAAAGAAACTAAGCAAGGAGAACCGGGTCCAGTAATAAAGAGGTTACATGGAATACAGGAGTGTATAATTAAACACTTCGCGTTTTATTATAATAACGCATGCTAAATTTATAAGGACGCCAAGTACAGTGTAAGCTATTAGCTACAAGAGCTAGAGTTAAAAGGGCTTAAAGGAACTAGAGAATTAGATAAAGAGTAAAATTAACTCTACGAGCTAGATTAAGATGTTCCAGTAATATACGGATAAAGATTAGTAACAATAACAATAGAGTCAGAGTACTTATTAATTAACAGTAATAAGGAAGAATAAAAGGCTAACTAGGGGCACTTAAACCTTAATAACGTAACAGAAGTAGAGACTAAGACTACCACAGAACGCGGTTTAGTAACGGGTATTATAATACCGTTAGATACGGCATCTATTGCTTTATAAGACGGAAGGAGTAATATCTAAAGACGATTAAACAAGTAGACAACTGCTAGTGCTAGCTTACCACTTAATAAAGGTAAAAGGCTAAGTACTTAAGATTCTTAAGACAAGATAAAAGGAGGTTAAGATTTTTAAGATAAAATAAGATATACCTAAGAACCCACAACGGACGAAAACTAATAGGAAAGGATAGTAGCTTAGTTTAAAGATAAACAAATAAGTACAGAACGCAAGTTTATAAATAGTAAGTTTGGGGAATAAGTAAGAACGTCAATCCTAAGGGAACGCAGTGTTTAGCCTAAAGATTAAAAAATTAATACTACAATTAAGAAGTGAGAGGACTTTAAGGACCTAGCTATAAAACGCAGAAAGTAAGAAACTATAGATAAGTTTAGACAAAGAATTATTACATAGCAAGAGTAAAAGCTAGATAAGAGATTAGCTATGCTAGGATATATAAGGGACAGAGCACCTATATAAAGAGTTACTAATAGGCCTAAGGTAGGGACGCCTAGAGTAAAGTGGCTAAATAAACTGGAATAAGAAGAGGATCTAGGGATTCCAACTAGATTTAAAGAAAGACATACTAAAGGGTGTTATAACGCAGTAATAACACGGTACTTTCTAATAGATAGACCATACACACTAAACCAGTTGTATAAAAAGTGGTGTAGGCAACAACATAGTAATAAATGGGAAGACTTTTATATGTAGCTAGATGAAAAAGTTGTCTAAAACTAACCTATTATAGAAAAACGCATAAATCACATTAAAGGAGCACTAATTATAACGTTAAAAGATCTAGAAGAAGAATCTAGGGACTAGAGAAGTAAGTAATAAATTTTAGTACCTATAAGCGAAAGACCAACAGTTAGGTTAACTAGATAGAGGCTTAAACTTAAGGACAAGGATAAGCTAAGAGTTAACCCAAGCCATTTAGCGTATTACACGTTATTATAGATAGCTTGTGTAGATAACATATATAACATATATAGGACACTAAAGAATAAAAACCAGAAGTACCTAATAAGGATATACTAGGCACTGGAAGATTAAAAGTATAGAAATGCTAAGCATATATATAAATAGCACCTAGTGGAAGTATAGAGTTAAGGGGACCTAATACTTTAACCAGGAAGATTCCTTACGGAAAAATGCCTAGATGGATAATAGTGGTGGAATTGTTTAGAGAACACTTATCTATGGTATATAGAGGATAAAAAGCGAACTAAGTATTGGCTAAAAAAGGACTAAGTATAGATAGGATCTAGTAGCCAACAGTTAGGAAAAGGGGAGGCCTATAGAACCAGAGGGAGCTAGTGGTAGAGCCTTAGACCCTTAAAGGAATTACAGGGCGATACCTAAATTTATAAGCTAAGTGGCAGGATTAGCAGTTCGAAGCGTTAATAGATAGTGGAGCAATAAGGAACCACATATTACTAGTAGTAGTAAAGAGAATAGGGTTACCGTATAGGCAGAAGAAACATCTATATCCACTTATAACAATTTTAGGAGATTAGATAGCCTATAGAGGAGGTATTATTAATCTTAAAACAGGACCTATTTAGTTAACTATTAAAGGGAAATAAGTTGAAATGTCTTTTAATATCCTACCGTTGGGAAAGGATAAGGCGATACTAAGAATGCCTTAGTTATAGGAATATAATTTAAGGATTGATTGGGTTATAGGTTAGGTTAATATTAAAAATACTTAACGATATAAAATGCGACAATAAACTAAGATAGTATGGTACTAAGTTAGAGCAACTTATGAAGAGACTAAGTAAGGCTTAAGTTATATACTAAAGAGATACCACAAGTATGGAAAAAAGTTATAGTCACTAGAAAGTGAAAAGCTATTAGAGTATATAGTATGGGACCACAAGATAGAGTTGGAACCAGGAACTAGTCTAAAGTTCTTTCCAATTTATAAGCTTACTAAGAGCAAGTCAGTAGCGCTTAAGGAGTTTATCTAAAAAAACCTATAAAAGGGGTACATTAAACCGTTATAGTTGTCAGCAGGGTATCCAGTGCTGTTTATACCGAAGAAAAACGGAAAACTCAGACTATACATTAACTACAGACAGTTAAACAGCATTATAAGAAAGGATAGGTATCTTTTACCCTTAATTAACGAAATCTAAGACAGGATAGGCAACGCGCAAATCTTCACGAAAATAGATCTAAGATGGGTGTACCATTAGATTAGGATTAAGGAAGGCAATAAATAGAAGGCAGCCTTTAGGTTAAAGGAAGGACTATACAAACCGTTAGTAATGCAGTTTGGGCTTATAAATACACTAGCAACATTTTAGAAACGAATTAATAGTGTGTTAGGAGAACACCTTGATAAGTTTATTATAGTATACCTTAATAATATTATTATCTACTTAATAAGTAAGGAAGAACATGGAGAATATATTAAGTAGGTCTTAAAGAGACTACAAAAAGAAAAGATACCAGTAGTAATTAAGAAATGCGAGTTCTTTACCAGGAAGACCGATTTTATTAGATTTATTATTAAACTAGGAAAGATCAGTATAAACCTAAAGAAAGTAGAAGCTATAGTTAGTTAGCAAGAACTAGAGAACGTTATATAGTTAAGATCGTTCCTAGGGTTTTGCAACTACTATAGGAGGTTTATAGTACAATGGTTAAAGAGTATCAAGCCGTTTACAAGACTTATAAAAAAGGAGGAACTATAGGTATAGGGAAGCGAACAAAGAAAACTATTTAAAGAACTTAAGGAGTTGTTTACCTAGGATCCAATCCTTAAGATCTACCAACTAAAGCTAGACATGGTTGTGGAAATAGATGCATTAGACTTCGCACTAGGAGTATGCTTGCTATAGAAGCATAAGGGCGTATAGTATCTAGTAGCGTATTACAGTTAAAAGATAATACTACTAGAGTTAAACTATAACATCTATAACAAGGAGTTGTTAGGTATAGTTGCAGCACTTAAAGAATAGAGAGCGTTTTTGCAAGGTATAGAGAAACCATTTGTAGTTAAAACAGATTATAAGAACCTAATAGGGTTTCTAACAATAAAGGAACTAAACCGAAGATAGGTTAGATGGGTAAAGATGCTTATAAAGTATTATTTTAAGATTTAATATACTAAGGGCACAGATAATGCAAGAGTAGACGCACTTAGTAGAAAGGTAGAATTGCAAAATAAAGAAAAACCATTAGGAGTAATGTTACGCAAAGATAAAGATGGATTAATTAGGTATAATTATCCCAAAGTTGCAGTAACCAAAGAAGAAAGTTAGACCTACGAGTTGCTAGAATATGACGGTGCTAGAGCGCGTCACCTGCCAAATTCTGCCATGCTGCTGCCATATTCTGCCAACCTACGATTGGCTCGCTTACCGCTAGCGCCTTAGCGGCTGCCCTTTTATATATATTTACTGTGGTTCTGGCAACCCCCTTCTTTTCTTCTTCTTAGCTTAGTATTTTTATTAGATAGCAATCTACAAGCTTTGGTTTAGAGGCATTTATACAAGCCGTTATATTATACTAAGCTCTCTATACACTGCCTGGGAAGGCCTTAATAATATCCCTATATCTTAAAAGAAACTTTGTTTATAACGACGTGTTAATGCGCTATACTTAGACACCAGAATAACTTTATACTGCCTAGGAAGGCCTTAATAATATCCTACTTTATAAGCCAGGCAGGACTGGACCTGTACCCCCAGAATTAAAACTAAAGGCATAAGACCGACAAACCCTAGGAAGCTAACAATGGTACCTAAAGCAAGCTTATCTAAAAGACCTGCCTCTATCCAAGAGGAACACAAGATCTAATTGGGATCAGAAATTAAAGACAATAACAATGTTATAGATATACGCGAACAGTTTCGCGCCCTTGCGGCTAATTAAAAGGTTAATTGTCTTCAAGCCTAAAGTATATAAGAGACTTTAAAGGAGATCCTAGAAAGCCTTGCTGCCTTATAAAGTAGCCTAGCCTCCCCTTTATAAAGCCTTAGTTAACCCATTTGCTTAACTAAATGCAATATACCAGGGAGTATAGATATAATAATAAAGTAATTAAAATTCGTTAAGCTTTTTAACCCTTAACTACTGTCTAATAGGATAGACCCTACCTTTAAGAATTGGAGGATTTAAGTACAAGGAAAACTCCAAATTAACTATAACCATTTCCCCTCCAAAGAGGCTAAAATACTCTACCTCTTTGGCCGAATTATAGGGGACGCCTAATGTTACCTTTAAGCTAAGTTTGAAGATAACTCTTCTATCCGATTTATATCTATTAATAAGATGCTGCAGTACCTAGCGGTTATTTATATTAACCTAAATAAAGTACGGGATGCTTGGTATAACTATAACCGCTTAATAATAAAGCTGAACCAGCCCTTTACTAAATTCTAGACTTAATTCTTATACCTTATAGGAGAAGGCTAGGTCCCCCTTAAAAACTACTGATTAGACCTTTATAACAAACTAATAATTAGGCTATAAGAGAAGATTGCTGTAACTTTAGACAACCTACCAACCTATAAAAGACTTGTAGCTTGTTGCCTATTATTAGACTTAGAGCTAAAGCGGATTAACGCCTACTTAGATTAGTAAAAGCGACCCTATAGCGATTAAAGCTTATCCGCCACCCCTATGGGAGCTAGAGTAGGAAGACAGGCCACGACCACTGCTATACTAAAAGCGCTCATAACTACACACTGGCAAGCCTTGCCCGACTAGCTATATACTACAACCTTAACTAGTACTCGTCGCAATACCCTAATCAACCCTACCACAGCCACTTGCTATAACAGTAATAAGGAGGGTTACTTTGCCTTGCCTTGCCCAGAACTAAAGGATATTAAGGAGATAGAGGAAGGAGAAACGTCTAATAAGTTGGGAAAAGAAAAACCCTAGGGAAAGACTCCCCCCTAGGGTATCCTATTAATCTTAAAGAGATTAATCTAAGTTAGTTAATAGGTGGAAAACACTTCACGGTTCTATGTATAGTATCTTAAAATGGATATAGAGTTAACTTAACTACCCTTATTAACACTAGAGTAAATAGCTTTGCCTTTATAAATACTGCCTATATAATTAATGTTGCTAAGTTTCTAAATGTAAAAGCCACCCTACTAGAGAAGCCTGTCTAGGTAAAAGGCTATAACGGCTAAGCTGGTAAGCCGGTTACCTACGTCCTAAAGTTACATATCTCCCTTAATGGATAACATTAATATAGTATCCCCTTCTGTATTTTAGACCTAGGGTCCTATAATATAATCTTTAGCCAAAAATAGATATCCTACTTTGATATTTGGCTGAATGTACAATAAAGACAGTTCGTCTAGCCGGAGGATAAGCCAAAATTACCCTCCTTTGTTAGAGAAATCCGAACCAACTATAAGATACTAGCCGCGAAGTCTAACCCTATATACCAGTAGGATGTCTGGGCCTATGACCTAGCCTTCGCCTAAGAAGACGCCCGCTATAAAGCTGGAAAGAACTCTATACTAATAAAGATACTCTCTCAAAGCGCCATATTTAAGGAGGACTCTATATACAGAAGCGGAACAGATAGTAATATGGATAATATCCAAATTGCGCAGATCCAACCGGTATAGAAAAGAACGTACTAATAAGATATAAGGGATAATCTCCAAAAGATACAATAGGAGTTAAAAGGAGTAATAACGACGCTAATACCCTAGAGGGCCCTAAGGTTATACACGCCCCCATTATTATATAACCCCCTTGCAGTAGATATCGCCGTAATTAGCGCTATAGCGTTCCACTTTAATATGTACCAGAAGGATAATAAGGTCTTTACAATAAGCCTATATAAGATTAACCAGATTATTAATAAGAGGGAAGAAAAGCTAATTAAGGAAACTAATAAGGAACTAGTTAAACGTCTCCTTCCTACTGTTTATGCCAAGTATAAGGACGCATTCTTAAGGGCGGCTTTAGATAAGTTACCCCCTTACCAGATGTTACGGCGCTGGTGGAAAACGGTGGATTATGGTAGACGTTATGGTAGACGCCGAGTCACGTGAGCTCACGTGACTAGAGGACCGCATAAAACTTCGCACGGCGCTGCTATTCTTCTCCCTTCCTTTCTCTAGCTTTGGATCCTTGTTTATAGACTACCAACTGTACAGGCTTGCGCGTCCCTCTTGCCGTGCTCGTGCCTTGATTGACTGAGTTGCTAACATTATCTAAAGCTTATCTCTACTCTTTCTTCCTGAGAAGGAACTTAAATATATCTATAAGGACACAGAACAGGACCCTAAGGACATTACTAGGACCACAAGGACACAGGACAGAACTAAAAGAACACGAACAGAACGCGAAACCTAAGAATAGGACACGCACGGACCAGAACCCCTAGAAAATAAACAAACACCAGAAATTACCTAACACCCCTACCACCATGCTAAGAAACACAGCAGCTGGCAAAGCAGCCGTAGGACCCTTAAATACCTCTAATAGTGAAACAGTTAACGTCTTAAACCCCTAGCAGGAGCTTACAGCAGCCAATGCCGAAATTGAACGGCTTTGAGAGCTGCTTAAAGCTAGGGATACCCCTGCATCCAGTGTTAACTTATTAGACAGACTTGCTATGGTCCTCGAGGCCCTAGCCCAACGTACGGCATTAGCATCGTTACGGTCCGCGAAGGTTGTAGACCCCCCATTACTTACAGACGGAACCGACCCTATATTCGATAACTGGAAGCTTTAATTATAGGACAAGCTTAAAGTTAATACGGACCACTTTCCTAATACCCAAGCTAAAATAGCATACGTCTTCGGCCGCACCGGCAGTGACGCACAGACGTACCTATGTCCGCGATACGCCTAGAACTCAGCAGACCTCTTTCTCTCTAAAGAAAAGATAATCAATCACCTATCTTCTATTTATAAGGATCCCTTTAAGGTACAAAATGCCCGTCTTGATTATAAAAGCCTAACGATAAAAACAATGGAAACCTTCTTGGTTTTCTAGACCCGCTTTCTACACCTAGCTAGACAGGCCCAAATCCCCTAGGAAGATCTAATGCTAGACCTCTTTAACAAGCTTACCCTAGACCTACAGCGCGCCGTACTGCTGGTTTATACTACTGTATAGACGCTAAAGGAACTTACGGACTAATGCCTAGCTATTAACCAGGGCCTCCGTCGAATTAAGGCACGTGCTAAGCGGTATAAGGCTAGAAGCTCCGCCAACTAGAACACAAGTATTATAAGAACGGGCCGTAATGCCCTAGTAAAATCTGCAGCCCCTGCAGCACCGACTATACCGCCTGCCGTTAACCTAGTGGTGAGCCGTGCAGCTAGTCCTGCTATAACTCTAGCGTATACTCGGCCTTCGTATAGCGACCCCCGTAGATAGGCCCTTAGCGACCAAGGAGCTTGCTTTATATATGGTTAAAAGGGTTACCGTATAGCTAAATACCTAATAAATGCGAAAAAGGATGAGGTCCTACTAATCTAGGAGAATAGCGCAGAGGTAGAGTTAGAAAAAGAGGAACCCTAGAGAAAGACTTCTCTTTAAGGTTAAAAGGGATTAATATATTATATGTTAATCTAGGTCGGCTAGTTAGTAGAAGAAGCTGTACTATCCCTTATACTTTATTCCGCAATAGATATTAAGTTTTAACCTCTGCTTTAGCTAACTTTAGAGTAAATGCCTTTGCCTTAATAGACACCTAGTATACCGTAAAGCTGGCTAACTTTTTAAATGCACCCCTTAAAGAACTGCCCAAACTAATTCCTATTCGCGGGTATAACGGACAAATAGGGCTACCTATTATAACTATCTTGCGGATTTACCTCCGCGTTAATGGACGAAGGTAGTATAACATCCCCTTTCTTATTACGGACCTTGGGAGCCACGATATAATTATAGGGAGAAAATAGCTAGCCTATCTAGGCTTACAGCTTAATATATAAAATAGACAGCTTGTCTAGCCTAAAACCCTACCCCTAACCCCTTCCTTTATAAAAGAAATCAGCATTATAATGGAAAACCTTATACGGCCCTAAATCAATACTATTTACTAGGCCAATGCTATGCGCAGAGACCAGGCCTTTAAGAAGGATATATGCCTTAATCCTTAACGGATCCGTATACTACGCCGCCCCTAGACTATATATGTTACGCCATCCGCACTAGAGACTTAGGAAGTTAGTAGTGACCTAGCTAAGCCCCCCACGGAGAACCTAGGCTCTATACAGCCCTAAAGAAAAACCAGGGATATCAGACGCCATACTAAGCTGATAAACAGGAAGGATAACTTACAGAAAATGGAATATAAGCTAAGGAAGACTATACACCCTATACCGCAAGATATAGCCTAATAAGCGTACGTAAAGAAACCTATAGACCTCCCACCAGTCAATATCTGCTGTATTAGCGCTATAGAATTCTACTAAAACTTGGTTCAGCCTAATACCATTACCTTTACAACTAGCCTATACGAAATTAATTAAATGCTTAAGGAAAAGAAAAGTAAGCTTAGCGGACAGGAAAGCGAGCTTATGGATAAGGAACTAGTAGAACAAAAACTGCCCAATTAACACTAAAAATTTAAGGACGTATTCTTTAAGGTAGCGTTAGATATACTTCCGCCTTACTAACTATATAACTACAAGATTGAGATTAATTAAGGTAAGGGAAGCACCCTTAGCTTTAGCCCTCTCTACCCATAGTCTATTGCCGAATTATAGGCTATAAAGCAGTACCTTATCGACAACCTTAATAAGGGCTTTATTAAGCCTAGCTAAGCCCCTTTTAACTTGCCTATTCTCTTTGCCAAAAAGCCTAATAGAGGACTGCGCTTCTGCATTAACTACTATAAGCTAAATAATATAACCCGCAAGGACCGCTATCCGCTACCCTTACTTAATAAGACTTTTGCCCGAATAAGTAGAGCTAGGGTCTTTATAAAGCTTAATATCCGCTAGGCCTTCTACTAAATTAGGATAAACCCTGGGTTTAAGGAGCTTACTATATTTTAAACCCGTTACAGAATGTATAAATATAAGGTACTTCCTTTTAGACTAACTAATAGACTAGCTACGTACCAGCGGTATATAAATAATGTACTCTTTAACTACCTTAACAACTTCTATACGGCCTACCTAGATAATATTATAATTTACTCTAAGAATAAGCTGGAACATAAGGAGCATATCTATAAAGTTCTATAACGGCTCTGCGAGGCTGGTCTCCAGGCCGATATTAAAAAGTTAGAATTTAGTATTAAGCGTATAAAGTACCTAGGTTTTATTATTAGTATAGACGGAATTAAGGCCGACCTAGAGAAAATGGCTGTAATTAACTAGTAGACACCCTCACGGACTATAAAGGGGGTATAATTATTTTTAGGTTTCTGTAACTTCTACCAACACTTTATTAAGAACTATAGTAGGATCGCCTAGCCTCTTAACCGCCTTACTAGAAAAGACCAGCCATTCCACTTTAACGCTATATGTATATAGGCCTTTAATAAGCTTAAAAAGCGGCTGGTATCGGCTCCCCTACTTGCCTACTTTAACCTAGAATGGCCCTTAATGCTAGAAACTGATGCCTTAGACAGTGTAATAGCCGGTATTTTTTCCTAGAAGTAACTGGACGGAGAATAGTACCCTATTACATACTATTTAAAGACTATAATAGATGCTGAGCTGAACTACTATATCCATAATAAAGAAATGCTGGCTATTATCTCTAGCTTTTAGCACTGGCGTATATAGCTAGAGGGGACCCCTAAGCCTATTAAGGTAGTTTCGGATTATAAGGCCCTAGAATACTTTATAATAACCAAGGCCCTTATAGCCTGGTAGGCACGCTAGGCGGATATCCTATCTTAGTTTAACTTCTTAATTATATATAGACCAGGCGCTACAAACCGTGCGGATGCTCTTATAAGGCATAAACAGGACCTAGGTAACCAGGTAGCTATAAAGATCTTATTATAGACCTAGGCACTACTATAACTAGAGCACCTTAACCCCTAGATATAGGCAGAACTAAATACGGACCCTTTAGACGCTAAGATATGCCCCGTTAACTCTATAGAACTTAACCTTATTAATAAACTGCTATAGGCAAACTATACGGCCCCTTCTCTACAGGAGTACCGCGAAAAGGTAAAGGATGCTACCAGCCTATGGTCCCTTAAAAACGGACTGCTTAAGCACCAGGAACGGCTAGTGGTGGTAGAGGAATAGAATTTACAGACTCGGCTTATTGCTAAAGTATATACTTAGGTCTCTACGGCCCACCCTAGAAAAAATAAGACCCGTAGAATTATTGGCGACCGCTACTACTGGCCTAGAATGGTTACGGATATTAACCGCTATGTATAGAACTGTGATGACTGCTATAGGTCTATAATTCCACAAGATAAGACCCTAGGGCTATTAAAGCTACTCCTAATACTAAAACGCCCCTGGTAGTATATCTTTATAGACTTCCACAAGTTACCTACAGACCGCGACGGATATAATATAGTTATAATCCTAGTTAACCGCTTTAGTAAGCGCCCGTTCTTAATCCCCTGTTATAAGAATATTAATGCTAAAGAGGCGGCCTAACTGTATATCTACTATATCTACCGAATTTACGGACTACTAGATACTATTATATCCAACCACAGGCCGTAGTTTATATTAGCCTTTTGGAATGAGTTCACCTAGATCCTAGGTATTAGGCTAAAGCTCTTTATAATATACCACCCCCAGATAGACGGTTAGACGGAGATTATAAATTAATACTTAGACCAAAGACTCCGGCCCTTTATTAACTACTTTTAGGACAACTAGAGCGAACTACTACCTATAATAGACTACGCCCAGGCAACCCTACCCTATAACTCTATAAGGTTTATACCTATTTAGCTAGAAATAGGATACTTACCCTATATAAGCTTTAACTGGAAGAGACTGGAAGGACCACAGACTGTACACAAAAAACTATCTTATAAGGAAGTATAGTAGTATGCTAGACGCTTGGAAGAAGTATAGATAGTAGCCTATAAGAACCTAGAGAAGGCCTAGAAATTGATGGAATAGTAGGCAAATAAGCATAGGCGTAAGCCTGACTTTACTATAGGCGATAAGGTCTGGGTTACAACAAAGAACTAGAAAATAGAACGGCCTAGCCATAAGCTAGACTATAAGATAGCAGGACCATATAAGATCCTTAATAAAGAAGGCAACTTATATAAGGTTAAACTCCTAGACTTAATTAAAGTCCACTCTGTTTTCTCACTAGATAAGCTACGGAAAGCTGCAAATAACCTACTACCTAGATAAAAGAATAAGCCTCCACTACTAATTTAAGTTAATGGCGACGACGAATGGGAAGTTAATAAAATACTAGCCTGTAAACTAGTATAAGGAACGCTAAAATACCATGTCTAATAGAAAGGTTACGATCTAGACCCAACCTAGTACCCCGCCTGGAACTTTATAGGTTGCCCCTAGAAGCTTAAAGAATTCTATAACTAATACCCTAATAAGCTAGGACCCCCGAAGTATCTAGACGAGTAAATAGAGTGCTAGTATAGCGAAGATGATAAGCTACCTGTTGAGTATATAGATAAGAACACCCTATGGACATAATACGGACATACAAAGCCTGAGGGCAGGCTTTTTTGGAGGGGGGGGTAATGTTACGGCGCTGGTGGAAAACGGTGGATTATGGTAGACGTTATGGTAGACGCCGAGTTACGTGAGCTCACGTGACTAGAGGACTGCATAAAACTTCGCACGGCGCTGCTATTCTTCTCCCTTCCTTTCTCTAGCTTTGGATCCTCGTTTATAGACTACCAATTGTACAGGCTTGCGCGTCCCTCTTGCCGTGCTCGTGCCTCGATTGACTGAGTCGCTAACACCAGACATATAATTATAAGATTTAATTAGAAGCTAATAACTCGCTAGGCTATAGCCCTCTCTACTAACAATTAATAGACAAGCTAAAAGTAATAAAGTAGTACTTAATTAATAACCTTAATAAAGGGTTTATTAAGCTAAGTTAAGCCCCTTTTGCTTCCCCTATCCTATTTATAAAAAAGCCTAGTAGAGGCCTTTGTTTTTATATTAACTATTGGAAGCTAAATGCTATTACTTAAAAGGATTGGTATCCTATTTCTTTAATTAATGAAACCCTTGCATGTCTAAGCCAGGTAAAGATCTTTACTAAACTTAATATCCGCCAAGCTTTCTACCAAATTAGGATAGACCCTATATCTAAAGATTTAACAATGTTTTATACCCATTACGGGTCCTATAAATGCAAAGTTCTTTCTTTTAGACTAATAAACGGACTAGCTACGTACCAAAGGTATATAAATGACGTTCTTTTTGATTACCTTAACGAATTCTATATGGCATACCTAGACAACATCCTTATATACTTAGACAACAAACTCGAGCACTAAGTTTATATTAAGAAGGTCCTAGAGAGATTACAAAACATAGGCTTACAAGTTAATATTAAGAAATATAAATTTGGGGTAAAACGTACAAAGTACCTTAGGTTTATAGTAAGTACAGATAGGATTAAAGTTAACCGTAATCCAAAACTAAAGGCCCCCTTATACTATAAAGGGGATCTAGTTCTTCCTAGGTTTTTATAATTTCTACTACCAATTTATCCGTGACTACGGAGTTGTGGCAACGCCTCTTATACAACTTACCCAAAAAGACACGCCTTTTATCTTTAATAATGACTATATAGAAGCCTTTAAAGAATTAAAAGATCGGCTTATCTCTTCTTTAATCCTTTATTACTATAACCCGGACCTTAAATTAATGCTAGAGACGGATGCTTTTAATAGAGTTATAGTGGGAATCCTATTATAGTTATATCTAGACGGCGAATGGTACCCTATTGCCTTTTTCTTAAAAACAATGGACCTAGCTAAGTGTAACTACAAAGTATATAATAAAGAAATGCTAGCTATTATCCGATCGCTATCCTAATGGCGCGCGGAGCTTAAAGGCACGAACTCCTAGATTAAGATATATACGGATTATAAAGCCCTAGAGTACTTTATAACTACAAAGTAGCTTACTAGATAATAAGCCCACTGGGCCAAAATACTCTCCGAATTCTTCTTTACAATTATATATTATTCTGGCAGGCAAAATATTAAAGCTAATACACTAACCCAAAGGGAATAAGATGTAGGACCTTAGGATAAGCTAAAGACCTAATACCGGACGCGCGCGCTCCTTTATCCCAAACAGCTTAACCTATAAATTCTTAAAGAACTAGACTCTAAATAGAATAAGCTAGCACCCTTAGAGGGAGCAGTCTTGGATAAACTAATAGGGCTAGTTAACCGCATTCTAACTGCAAACTATATAGCTAATTTCCTAAGAGCCCTCCGTAACCAAGCCGCGAAAAAGGACCCTAATTTAGAAATGGAAGGACTGCTTCTATACCAAGAACGGCTTATAGTTCTAGATGTTAATAACCTATAGACAGAGTTAATCCGCAAAGCCCACTGTTAAGTCTCTATAGTATACCCTAGTCGCAATAAGACCCACCAACTACTAGCGCCCCGTTACTTCTGGCAAGGACTTCTATCTAATATAGATTAATTTATTAGAAACTGCCATGCCTATAGACGCGTAAATGCCCCTAGGGATTAAACTCCTAGGTGGCTACAACCACTGCCAGTTCTAGAACGCCCTTAGCAATATATTACTATAGACTTCAAGTCATTTCCAAAGGATGCCTACAGCTATAATGCAGCCTTTATAGTAATTAACTGACTATATAAGCAATCCGTCTCCCTCCCTTATTTTAAGACTATAACTGCAAAGGATATGGCCCGCCTTTATATTAACAATATCTATTAATTCTACAGCGCCCCCAAATTAATTGTCTCTAACTATAGCCCCTAGTTTATATTAGATTTCTGGAATAAACTCTACCGTATCCTTAGGATTAAGATTAAGCTCTCTACTACATTCCACCCTTAGACTAATGGCTAAACCAAGATTATAAACTAGTACCTTGACTAGCAACTACGGCCTTTTATAGACTACTATTAGGACAACTAGTTGGAATTACTGCCTATAATGGACTATGCGCAGCTTACACTCCCCCATAATAGTATAGGGATGTCCCCATTTAAACTGCTCTATGGGTATGTACCACGAACGTCCTTTAATTGGGATAGGCCTACTAAACCCGCTACGGCCCGCGAACGCCTTAGCTATAAAGAGGCCTAAGCATTTGCTAAGAGAATGCATAGAGCCTAGGAGACTGCTTAAACAATTATAAAAAAGGTATAGGAAAAAAAGGAGTCCAATATAAACCAATATTGTCGCGAGGAAGACTTCTAAGTAGGAGATAAGGTATAGGTGTTAATAAAGAACTGGAAAACCTAGAGGCTAAGCCGCAAGTTAGACCACTAAATGGCTGGCCTATATAAGACTCTTTAAAAGATAGGACACTCTTTTAAGGTTAAGCTACTAGAGTTAATAAGGATCCACCCCATCTTCTCTCCGGACCGGCTATAAAAGGCTATAGATAATCCACTACCTAGATAGTACAACAACCCCCTACCACTAATTCAGATTGCTAAGGACGAAGAATGGGAAGTTAAAGAAATCCTAGCAGTAAAAAAGGTCCGTAATGTCTTAAAATACCGTGTAAGCTGGGTAGGCCATGACGATGACCTAGAGTGGTACCCCGCATCTAATTTTAAGTACTCCCCCTATAAGTTACGGGACTTCCACCTAGCCCACCCTAACCTCCCTGGACCACTACGTAAATTAGACAATTGGATTAAATGCTGGGAAGAAGGGTTAGATAATTATGACAATTTAGATAACAATAGGGAGCTTAGACAACGCCTAAGGGCAGGCTTTTTTAGAAGGGGGGGGTAATATAACGGTGCTAGAGCGCGTCACCTGCCAAATTCTGCTATGCTACTGCCATATTCTGCCAACCTACGATTGGCTCGCTTACCGCTAGCGCCTTGGCGGCTGCCCTTTTATATATATTTACTATGGTTCTGGCGACCCCCTTCTTTTCTTCTCCTTAGCTTAGTATCTTCATTAGATAGCAATCCACAAGCTTTAGTTTAGAGGCATTTATACAAGCCGTTATATAGAAAGTAAGTGGTTATAAAGGATTTAAGAAGCACAGAATAAGGATCTAGAGTTAGAGCAGTACGAGAACTAAGAAGCTATATACGTACTAAAGATAATAGCAGAGGAGTTTGTTAAGGAATTCTATAAGGGAATAATATAAGGACATAACAGAGCTATAGGCTTAGTGTTAAGACTTTAAAAGGAGTATATTATTTAAGGAATCTAGGGACTAGCAAGATAAGTTATAAGGGAATGTCTAGATTGCCAAAGGAACAAACTAATGAGGTATAAACTATACGGAGAGCTATAACTAGTTAAAGTACCAGAAAGACCATAGGAAGTTATATTATAGGACTTTATTATTAAGTTGCTAAAGTTAAGAGATTCTATTATAGAACAAGATCGCAATATAATTTTAGTAATAGTAGACAAACTAACTAAGTAGGGTTACTTTATACCATATACAGAAGAAATATTAGCAGAAGATATAGCTAGAATCTATATTAAGAAGTGTTTGCAAGACACGGAGCACTAAGTAAGATTATATTAGATAGAGATTTAAGATTTATAGCAGCGTTCTAGGAGGTATTCTTAGCAGAATAAGGGGTTTAAGTAGTAACGTTAACTATATATCACCCACAGATAGATGGTTAAACAGAGAGACTAAACTAGATACTAGAACAGTATTTAAGGCATTATATTAATTATGTATAGAACAACTAGGTATCGCTATTACTAGTTATATGGTTTGCATACAATACAACACTATAGGAAAGGATAGGCATGTTACCCTTTAAGGCAAACTATAGATATAAGCTAAGAACGTTATTATTACCACAATAAGCGAAGAAAATAAGTAGCATAGTAAAGGAAAGAATGGAGACACTAATAAATCTCTATAATTACCTTAAAAGCACAGCAAAACTAGTACAAGAAAGAATGAAAAGGTACTATAATGCTAAGAGATCTAAGGGACCAGATCTTAAGAAGGGGGATAAAGTATAGCTACTACACAAAAATTTTAAGAGTTAACAATTAAGTAAAAAGTTAGACCATGTTAAACTAGGACTATTTATAGTTAAGGCAAGGATCTTAGAGGTTATATATAGACTTAACTTACCAGAGAAAATAAAAATCTACCCTATACAGTATATCGCAATGCTAGAACCAGCACACGGGAATATTAAGCCACTAGTTTATAAGGCAGACACGTATAGAGAACAAGAAGAGGACAAGTGGCAAGTTTTAAAGATTGTTAGTTATAAGGATATCAACAATAAAACATAGTATAAAATAAAGTGGATAGGCTACAAAGAGACTACCTAGGAGCTACTAAACAATTTAAAGAATGCTATAGGAAAGGTATAGAAGTATTAGAAGAGAATGGGTTAGGTAATATTAATAAGGAAGAGTTGCCAAAGAATAAACCACCTAAAGGGGACTTAAGAGGAGCACCTGCTAAGGTATTTGGAGTTGTTTCCCTTGCTATGGGAGGAACTTCCGTTCTTTTATTACTAAGTTCCTAAAGACCTTGTTCTACAAGTTTCCACTCCTTAAAATGCACCTTTTCGCGCACCTTTTTAAGACGAAGGAGACGAGCGTAAGTGTTTTAACAAGCCTTAAGAGCACGGCGCTCTTCGTTATAAATATAAGCCAGACAAAGCTTATTGTTATACTAAAGCTGGTAAATCTTGGCTAAAGCCTCTAACAGTTTACTATTAAGTTTTACAGTAGTAGATTAAACATAAGACCCTAAGGCAAATTACTTAAGGAACATAGAGACTGTTAAGAGTAATAGGACGCGTATACTTAGCGTTAGAAACGGAACGAATATTATAAGACGACCGCATATTCGCTCGCGTATACTCAGCGTAGGAGGAAGGTTGTTAGTTAACGGGCGATGCAATCACAACACAGATTAGCCCCTCTTTCGCATAATAAGAATAAGAAGGCATTATCTTACCTAGCGATAGTATAACAGTAATAGTACAAAACCTACGCTCAGCTGAGGAAGAAGAAGGAGCTTTAAGTATAATAAGTAAGGATGTTAACTAAATTAGTTAAACGGACATTACACCTCTAGTGAACGACTTGGAGATGTTAGGAATCTTCAAGGACAAAGATAAAGAGGAGGGAGATAGTATTACGGACGCTTTAAGTACGATGTTACGACTACTTAGAGAAGAGTTGGAAGAAGCTAGTTGGTTAATAAGGGCACGGTCTAGGATAGATCTGGTAGAACTATATAATGAGAAATGGTAACCAAGGTTATATGGTTAGGTCTGTAAGATCCGCGAGGTCTATAAGGAACATTCTACGTACCTTATATATCCCACGTACCTTATGTATAAGGAGAGTTTCTTAGGAGTATGGATGTGTATTTAAAGGACTATAGTCCCTACCTAGATAGTTCCTTTCCTTATAGTAAATCTTAGAATACAATTGGAGTTAATCTGTTGGGTAACTACTCCACCAGTTGTTATCTTATACCATTATATTATTGACTTCTTGTTTACCTATATACCTAGCCCATTAACAAGTCCACCGTAGTACCTACTACAAGGCTTCATTACAATATCCATCTTAAAAGATATTAGTATAGAGCTCTTAACTTTCTAAACTTAGGCCTAGGGAAGCTCTAGCTATAGAGGTAGTATTAGCACTAGTAGCTAGTGCAGATTTCCCAATAAGCCTTAGGTCTTAAGTTAGTGTTTAGGTTAAATTACCTAAAGGGATAGGCCTATTTAGCTTATAAGCAGTCTATGCACCACCACTATGCTAATTATAGGCCAGTAGTCTTCTAGGAGGGTTCCGGTTGGGTCCCTAGTTAGACGCGTTAGTATATTCCTCTAGCATTTCTAGCTTAGGGGAAGATCTTGGTATTACCTCTAGCGCTTGGTCTTCTAATTGACCTAGGTGGGGCTAAAGGGGTTCCGGTTGCTTTCTAGCAGCGCTGCGTCCGTTATAGAGGGTGTCTACATTTTCCTTAGCGGTAACCGTAGGTATATAAGAGTCTTTAAGCTCCTAGCGCATCTAGGTGTTAGGGCTTGTTTAGCCGTCTTGCCCAGATATTTGTATTATCGCAATCTCTTGCTATTAAAGGGACCTTCCTGCCTTAATATAACAGCTTTTTATAAGGTATTCATGGAGTTTCCATTTAGGTTGTCGCAAGATTTTAAGGGAGGATGGTGGATATAAATAAAAGATATAAATAAATAATCTGGTCCTTAAAGCCAGCTACCCTTCCAAATGGAGTAGAAAGAATTTAAATGTAAGGGGACTTTGTAGACAGGGGGCTATAAGGACACGATTGTGGAACAGGATAGATTGGTAAGAGAGACGAATCCTTAAGGAGGTAAGGCCTCTGGGATTGTGGAGACTATATACTACGGGCACGTGCCTCCGGCACGTGACCGGCGACCATCCGAGGGGCGTCCGGAGGTTGTCCTGAGGGCAACCCGAGGTGACCGCAATAATATCCCTTACACGCTCCCAATTATAAATGGATATTATTAAGGCAAATAAGGTTCTTCGACATGCGTATAGGCCACCGCTAAAGGGTGCATTTAACAATAAGGAAGTAGATGATTTAGTAGGAAAGTCTTGCGAAAGGGTGTCCCTTAAGGAAGCGGTAAAGGCTCAGCTTGCTACTGCGGTTGCCGCAGAGGCCTCTGCGCAGGTAGAAAACGACGTAATTAATAAGGAGGAAGGGGAGCTAGATAAGCAATATATAGCTATTAAGATTAACTACGAGACTAAGGTTGTTGGTGAGGAGTAATATAGGTAGCTTTTAGTCAGTTATCCTATATCTACTCTTCCTTTTATAACGCTATGCCGACGCTAAGCCTTTCTATTTTTAGTATATAAATGTACTGGAGCTCCAAGGAGCTCTTGGAGTCAAACAATTTACTAGCTGGATGGAGTGGATTTGAGCTCAGATCCACTCCACTCCAGTCCAAGAAGATCACTGATGAGATTAATAGGATGGACAATATTCTGCCAATTCTGACCGATTTTCGTTGCAGTTCACTCCCAAAGATTGATTTAGTTCAAAACTAGGATATTTAAATTGGAAAGAAATAAGAGCAGTCCTCGACAGTCCAGAATTACCATTATGTGCCAATAGCAAAGCCTTTAATTAGACATTAGGTTCTCGCACGTCCAACTGAGCATAAGGCAGGAAAGCGGAAGCAGAGGAGGTAACCAAAATTTTAGGGGAAACGCAGGGACAGAACATACTAACGGGCTATAAAATACACTAGACGACAAAGACAGGAAAATGGGTAAATGGCGGAGACTTGTCCCAGGGTCAAGGACCTTTAGTTAGACGCGTGTCGCCGGTGCTCCACTGGGTTGGCTCATTGGGTTTGGTGCAATGTCTACCGACTCGGATGTTCTCTTCAAACCAAGACGGATTCTAGGAAGTGTGTGCATGGATTTAAGCACTGTGCCTGGGAGTCTGAGAACGGATTCCTTGTAAAGGACACCAGTCGTCCAATCATACGAGCAAGCCAAGACTCTCTCCATCCCGCCCTCGGTGCCACAAGCAATCAAAGCTTGAGGCGGCCATGCGGCCTTCAGCAGAGTCACAGTCATGGTTGCTGTGTCAATGAGGGTGAAAATCTTCAGAATGATCATGTTAGATGTGGTCCGATACCGACAATCAGAGGGAGCAAAGGCGTTGCGGGCATTTCTTACCTTATCTTCTCCCATGGCACTTCTGCCCATCTTTCGCAGCCTTCTATCTGTCATGTCTGGACAGCTGCATTCATCGTTGCCGCGAGGCGAGCAATTGCATGCTGTCCAAGGCTGCCGGCCAATGATCGGATACGTCTCGATACGTCCATTGCCAGCCTCAATGCTGTCCCTACTATTGGATGATTGTTCATTGGGTGCTCCACTGTTGGGTACAATACCGTTCTGGGCCTCGATATCGATGTCAGCTTGTGGCTGGGCGCTGTCGTTGAGGTGAAGCCCGGCAAACGTCTTGTTCTTGTCTCCAGATAATTCGGTCTTGGGTTCATATACCGGATTTCCGGGTTCATGCTTGGACAATGTTGATGCGTTTGTGCTCCATAACAGTAGGCCGGCCGGTGCGCCGAATAGCTTCTCTTCAATCTCATTGAGGCTCATAAATCCCTCAAAGCTGAAAAGGCGTGGATAGACCTGCCTGTATTTGGCTCTGCGGAAGTTTCGAGCCATCCAGGCAGCTAGGTCGGGACCGATGGTCAAACCGGCAGAAACGCCCCCGAGCCGCCGGAGATAGCCCACCTTGACCGCAGACATGTCTGCGAATTTTGCCAACTCGATGCGCGCCCCCCAGGCCTTTTCGACAATGATCGTATCATTCTCACCGACTCCGGAGACCTGAATGTAAGGCTGGATGCTCCACAGATCGGCTTTGAAGTCGTCGGTCATTAAAGTCCAGTCTGATTGGCGTGAGGGCGACTGGAGACAAACAAATCGTTCCATCAGCTTGTCGTTATCGGCAGGCAGGGACAATCTTTATGCCTTGTCAGCGTTTGAATGTATGGTTCCGGATACATGGATAATGGAACGAGAAGCCGGTGCTTACCTTGCGAAGGCTTGAAGGGAGCTGTCGTACATGTTAATTGGCGGGCGAATTCGAAGGAACCCCATGAGTACGTAGCTCAAGTCGCCGGGATAGTGCCACTGGATACCCTTTTGTTGACGATGCAACAGACAGCCCATAGCAATCTTGACGAACTCCAACCGAGTGAGGGCGACATTTCTGTAATGCCGCACCATCTGCATAGAGCTTTCTCGGTCATCCCAGACGTATTCTGGAAAATGTTGTTTCTCAAGCTCATACCAATGAATCCTATGGTAGCCTTTCCAACAGATACGGATGGCCTGGTCGGGACCTAGTAATACCTCGGGGAATGTCCAGATACGAGTGCCCCATTCCTTTAAACGGGGAACCATTGCTTGACGTGCTGGATCGTTGTTGGGGTCTATAGCGGAGCCATCGATAAGTAGATCTTTCAACTTTGGGCATGTCGATCCGGTTGAATCCGGAAGCACAATGACAACTCGTGATGCACCTCGAATCACATCGCTGATTCCATAAATCTAGTTGATGTTAGAGGTATAGAACATTCGGAGATTTTGATGTCTTGAACGTACATCTTGCTCCTCGATCCTTTTTCTCTGCTCATCCGACAGAGCACGTTCAGGTTCAGAGAAGCCCATGCACGAAGCGGAGATCCAGAAGTACTCATACCCAAGCTGTTGAGTCACCTTGTTTCCTACTCGGATAACCTCGGTTAGGCGCGCGTTGTCATTGAGAGGGAAATGACTGAAGCTGAATGCGACGAAAACGTAGCGTGCATTTGCCTGGCGACTCTTATTAGCTGCCATCGGAGAACGGTAAGCGGTGATGCTGAAGGATCCTCACCTCGAAGTCTCGTACCAACTTTGGTGACGAGTTCCCATTAGTCTGGAGCAGCATTCGAGGGCGAATAAGGCCATATGATCCAGACCGATCGCTTTCCACTGGTTGGTCGTAGCGAATACGGTGCGAAACCTTGCGGTTGTCGGTGGGATTTGACGCGATCCGTGGATATCTATTGTTTTCATAATAAAATGGGAAATAGTTCACTTCTGGGGCTCGGGGTTTTCCGGAAAAGAGAACACCAAAGCCATGCTGAATTAAACGCCAGACCTAGAGAGAATACGTGATAAGGTCTAATTTTCATTAACCCAACTCAAGGGGCAGGTACTCACAAACCATATAATTATCGCAGCAAATGCAAGAATCCACAGGAATAGGTACCACGTCCAAGAAACCGGGAGAACCCATTCTTTGCCCTTGAACATGCTCTCAAACCGAGCTTTTGCAATCAGTGGTAGCTTGGAGATCTTCATCGTAATGGTGCTGACTTCGTTGATAGAGTGTCTCTGCCACGTGCTGTTCGGCTCATCCTTGAGATATTCAGCGGCTTGCACCTTGAGCGGCTTTAGCTTCTTCCCATCTTTGGTCAGCACAGTGTCGCTCCTGCGATACATTGCTGGTGTCTTCGACGTGGGGTGAAGCGGGTACAGTTGTGAATCGGTGTACATTAGCTTGGGACTTCTCGTCCATGACATCGGCATCCCAAGCAGTTCAAGGGTAATTTGAAACCAGTTTATCTCTGGGCTAGACGGGGGTTGTATGTGTGCCATTTGAAGTGTTCAGAATTTGAAGATTGCTCCTCTCGGTATCTAGTTGCATCTAGAGCTCGAGGCTGCGCTTGAACTTGCGCTTGAACCTGTGCTTGGAGTGACTGTCGTTCCGGTGGTTTGGTCTGGGATCTAGGGAAGGGTTGTTCAGTAGCAGTTTTGGTTGTGGATTATGGTGTCTTACAATAATATCGTCCTCGTCCTCGGTGGGGATAAAATCCCGGCCGTGTATCCCCTTGCTAGACTATATGGTTATACAAATTAGACAAACTGCTTAACAGCGCATCATTCATAACTTACCATTCAAATAAGCCAGTCAGACCTTTATAGCACTTCCAATGAAAAGTGTACCCCTGGATCTCCAAGTGAATGGTTAAATGGGAAGGATATCTCCTTTGTTTTCCGTCTGGGACGGGTACCCATGTCAAGAGACACCGCCCTCTAATTTTCCCTCAGCCACCACAAACTGCAGCAGAAGATTGAACAAACTAAAGGATGCTATCCAAATAACCAATCGATCGAACACTCCACCTCAACTTTCTGTTAAGACCCACGCCTCGTACACGGACACCGTCCACCGCTTGAGCGCCAAATATAGGTGGCGTAATTGTGGAATAAGTGGTTGCTCAGCTTGGCATGAGCCATCCCTCCAACAGTCAACTTACCTTAGCAAGCTCAGACTGTAGAATCAATTAGTGGACAAATGTATATCCGCAAGCGGATATCGCCAACCTTTTTAGTCAAAAAGTTGATTCTGTGAGGGACTTTCGCAGATTTTATTAAGCGAGTCGCCCGAATTTATATGTAGAGCAGTTAACCTACACCCTTATAAAAGCTCTTATCTTAAAAATACTATTAAATCGATCCACAGAGCCAGCTCTATAATCGATTAACTTTTGGGCCTTATATATGCACCCGTTGTGACGTTATTGCGACGCTATAGCTAAGTCTACTGCCAAATCTGCTCTTTTAACGAAAATAATCTTAACTTTAGGAAGTCGTGGACTAATTTAGACCCGATATTCATAAAATATCGGGTCGTCTCTAATCGATCGACTTTTGGTAGCATTTTAAGCCGTTGTGGTTAAGTAATTCCACCGCGAATATAGGGAAAATCATAAAATAGGCCGACGCGCTCAATAAATGTTGCGAAACGCCCTCAGACGTTATTGGTGGTGCACCACGTACGTGGTTAGCGTCCCTTGCGGACCGATTGAAAATCCGCACCAACAGAATCACGTCTGAGCTTGCTGAGGTAAGGGGGCTCTTGCAGGAACGAAAAAGCCGGATATAAAGCCGATTTACTTGGCAGGCTCAACGCATCAACACAGCATATCAATATATCAAAATTTACACCTATTTTTACCCAAAAAGGCTACACGATTGTATAAAAGCTACAGAAGGACGCGCGACGAAATATTGAGTGTATATAGAACTATAAAATATGTATTTTGTATACAAAAATAGGTAGCGTTGACATTTTGGTTGGTGGGACTTATATCCGGCTTTTTCGTTCCGGCAAGAGGGGAAACTGGGATCACGGATTAAGCCTAGCAGTCACGCTCCGCCACCGGATGCTTGCGGTGAAGCGATATCGCTGTGGCTCTTTTAATTTCACATCCGGGGATGTCTAGTAGTGAAGCCAAGCTCCGAAGCGATGGGGCTTGTGCGAATGACGTCTATTCGTTGGATTGGACGTGAGCTGATGATTGTCTCACCTCAGTTCGGCAATGTCCGCACAACATGCGGGATTTAGTTGTGTCTTTATACAAACCGAGTTTTTCCCATACATATTCTGTCCGTGCGCTGGCACTATCAACCCGCTCATGGGAGGGGTGTCTACAGAGCAGCCTCCCTTTGATCAAGAACCATCAACGCAAAGCATCAAGCATTTAGGCGATATGGATCTGAATGCGAAAGACGAGTAGTGCGCACAAGCCACCGTTTCTGCCTCAAAGGCGTTCTCAGCGTCGCAAGTTCTCACTCAACTCTCGGCAAGTGTGATTGTTCAGTTTGAGTTGGTATCTCTGTTCAAAGCTCATGTATTAATACAGCTCTGGATCGCATGTTCCTGAATCTCCTCGGTGGCGTAATGGCTGGGTTCTCTTCCGCTCAGCAGTACGAGGAAAGAGTTTCCAGCGCTATACAGATTCCAATAGATCGGCTACCACAAGAGTTGAATCAGACACTCAATAATCGAATAATATCGTTTGACTGGACGAAAGGTGGGAGGAAGGTAATCAACTCTGCTCAAGTGACCTAACGTGGGATAGGAATATTCCCTGGCTCCGTCAATGCCGTGCCAAATGTGAAGCACCTCCAAGGCCTTCCCGACTGTGACTTACGGATCCTGTAAGAAATAATTCCAGTCCAATCCTCTGAAGTCGAAACTGTATTTCAAGCTCCTTCCATCAGACTTTCTCACAACGACTGGCAGACTAGCTCCCTTGGATCTACCGGAACGTCCGAATTCATATCCAGGATTCAAGAGTCTTGTTGCCCTGTACAAGTTACCCGACCTGTTTTTGGCAGAGCGATTGCACAATGTGGCATATTCTTTTGGATCACATGTCTCCGATAGCGGATTTCAGAGTAAGTCAGTGTTCAGTGTTAGTAGGCCTGTATGCTAATCTGCCGCACATTTTAGCTCTGTGGATGCACCTATTAATGAAAGATATACCACTCGTTGAAAATCCGGGCCCTCAAGAAGAAAGAGGCTGGACAAGGACCGCATTCTATCTCCGGTGGGGAGAATCTAAGAGCCAACCCACTGACATCGATCAGGGGAATGCCTCATCGCCAACAACATCCGAAGATGAGAACACGAACGTGACTCTTGTGTGCTTTGGAGCTGTCAAGCATTTCAGACAGCGATGTATGGAGATGCGCACCTCAAAAAGCTGGGCAAGTGTTCTTAAAGATCCATATACCCTAGTCGGATATTTCCTTGAATCGTGGTACGAGCGAGTCGATAGGATTGTTTGGAGCGCAAACGAGAGAGGCAGCAAATTGGAAACTGTGAGTTTAAGCGCAGATGTGCCGAATCGTACCACCAATGATGATATAGCAAACAGTGCAAGAAACGTCTGCAGCAAATCTCTCAAACCCGAAGTCGGAACTAAGACTGGAGGATCTATACCGTCTTCTACAAGCTGTTATTTGGCTACGAGAAGGACTCGAAGCTTCCTTGAAAGCAATTGAACTCTTTATCGGCCACTATCGGGAGAGCACCCAGCATTCGGCTAGATCTCCAACACGGTCAAACCTTCTGGCGGAATTCATCCATAGACGAGAATTATTTCGCGCCACGCAGCTCCGCCTCATTTCTCTCCATCAAAGGCTGGAGAGTATCAATAATATTGTAAGTTGCTCTGTCTGGGGCAGAATATCATATGTTGACCGCATCTTCTCACCAGATATACAGCGTTGCTGCTCTCCGTGACCACCGCCTCATGTACCGGAATAGCGAATTCACCCGCATCATTAGCGAGGCAATGAGTCAAGACAGTTCCAAAATGGCCACAATTGCCTGGATCGGGGTCATCTTCCTGCCAACGTCAATGGTTGCTACAGTCATTAGTGCAGTTTATGGGAACGGAGAAACAGCCTGGAAAATGGTCAAGTCACTGGGCATTCTCTTAGCTGTCTCGATTCCAATGACGGTGATTCTAATCTTTTCTTGCCAAAAGCTCATTGAGCCCCGGAGTCGACGAGTATTCTGAATTCATTGGGTTCTACCCTTGACATTAGGGGGTCGCGGTTAGCGGCATAATGGTAGATGCACCGTCTCTCTAGATAGAGCGGTGAGAGAACATCTCCAAGTTGCCTGTAAGTGATCGTGGATTGGTTGGCGGATGCTTGTTGTCGGTGAAGAGCCGATGGGTTCAAAGCCTACGTCAGTCCAAGGTCAGCCGCAATTTCACCCGCGAAAGCGTTATTCCGCGCCAAAGAGGCACTCAGAAATCATTGGCCGCTCAATGAAATACTCCTTTCGGCATTACTTTCCTAGCAAAATTAATTTGGTACGGGCATTGCGGCGTTTTGGTTGATCTAATATTCTTTAATAGCTGAACTTGACATGCTGTCTATGCCCCCAACTCGAGTAGTCGTTCTCGGCACTTTGTGAGACCAGGAATCAGGATATGGTCTTTCGAAATATTTCCGAAAGTGGGTCTTTTCATAAGGTATGATGAATAACTAAAATCATGCTAGTGTGCACAGGCTGGTACCTATACCTTAGAGGCGAGTACAAAGCCGCGGAGAAAGTTGTTCGGATGTTAGTAGAAGTAAGAGAGAAGGTGCGAGGACGAGCGTCCGGAGGTTGTCCTGAGGGCAACCCGAGGTGACCGCAACAATATCCCTTACAATAACCTAAGCTTTCCGTTTTTCTTTGGTATAAATAGTACTAAATAACCTGCTAGTAACTGTAATGGTTTAATATATCCCTTTTATAGATTTTCTTAAATAAACTCCTCAAGTGCCCTTAAATCCTCTTTATATTAGAAAGAACTTTAGGTTAGTTCCTAGTTCTAATTATATTTTATAGTCCTACGCTATATATTCTAATAGCTTTTTACTTTTTAGGCTCTATCCCATGGAACGCCGGCGTCCATCTAAAAGTGGTCCGTGCAGAACATCGAGATTTAAAACAATAGATTTTTATCAACCATGCCTTCTAAAAGTACTTCTAATGATATAGATCTTGTTGAACCGACCCAATATCGAGTTGATCTAAGTCGCAAGGTAAAAGAACCTCCCCTATAGCCCTGGCCTCTGCCTGTAGAGCCTTAATCCTATTGATTTTATTGGCTAGTTCTTATCGATAACAGATGGACGCAAACCGGCGTTCCAAGGGATAGCTTTTTGCCATACTTATAGGAAGCAGTATCGTTACTAGATGGACTAAAGGTACAAGCCAGGGGGGCGGCCGGGAAAAGACTTATACTAGCTATTTCTGGGACTATTAAATACTAGAGTCAGCTTGTTATGAGATCAAAGTTGTAGACTGCCTTGAAGTGTAAGGGGGCAGCCTTAATGTACTTGTATGTTGGCCGCGAGCCTGGGGATGCTTGGTAAAGCGTTTGCTACGCTCGTCCTCCTCGTCTTCAGAATATCTTAGTCGATCGTCGCCTTACACTAAGCATTTAAACCTACCTCAAGTGCGTCATGAGGCTCCGCTGATCATCCGCACACAACTAAAAGTGTCCAATTCACTGTCGGTGTCTTACAAGGTTTGTAAGGATGAAAGATGGGGCTTAACGGGCTGACAGTGAGAAATTAGTGGAGAGGTCTTAATGCTTGAAACTAGTCCTTAAGCTCTTTTCATGTGGCCTCACACTAGCTCCGCGTGAGGTTATTCATGTCGGCACCTTCGATGTATCACTAGATTAGAACATCGTCTCCCAAGCAGTACTAGAATTCCGAACGGATTTCGAAAGTATGTTTAACAAAACTTAGAGTAGCAGCATTGTTGCGGAAGGTTCTTGCTCTGGTTTGATATGTTATCTAAACTGGTTGAATTACCGGAGTCTAAGTCGTTTCTACTCGAAATTCTTCTAGGCTTGCGTCCTGGACCAGGCTTATATTGAAAAAAGCCATCTTTCCACAAAGATTCATATGGATTCTTATGAGTTCAATTTGTGGCGAAACGGCGAGCTGTGCTCTAAACTGTGGACATAATCGGTTAGAAAGCTTTCCGCATTTAATAAATATTTAAGAAGAGCTCTAGGATTCAGTCAAACCAAGTATCAGCACGTGGAAGATTTGTAGGTCCTGCGGAATACTATCAATTCATCAAGGCCATCATAAACTACCCTCTCTAAGGACATGCTGTCTAGGATAATAGTCGTGACTCATCGTGTCTCATCATAACAATCCCTCTTTAAGTATAAACCTCCTCCGTAAACACATTCAATTCCAGTCCCTCCTTCGCAATGTCCTCATCCTTAAGGAACAGCAAAGGCATCTCAACCAGTGTGCCCTTGATAGTGCTCAAAACCTCCTTAACTTCGCGCAAGCCCTGATCGCCTGACGAGAAGTCCTCCGCGACTACGTGGCCCCACTTGTACTGCGAAGGCTTCTTATACTCTTTATCATTCGTGTCCTCCTTGAAGAAGCGCTCGTAGTAGTCGTCGTACTGCTTCCATGTCCTCACCTTATCGTACGGCACAGGATGGAAGACTTTCACGAACGCATCCGTGTTTGTGCGCGCGCGTGTGTTCCAGAAGGCGTGGAAAGCATCGGAGACAGGGTCGGCAACCTGCTGGTCTTCTGGGGAGCCCCAGTCGTAGATGTTCGGCACGCCGATGGGCTCAAAATTCGCGTCGGGTTGATCCATAATTTGAGGCTTGAGAAGACCTAGGTGTTTGCGGAAGATCTGACGGCGGAGACTAGCGGCAAATTTTGAGGCGCGCCAGGGTCTGCCATCCATGGTCGACTCGACAGGTGTGGGGTCTTCAATAATAATGGCGATTTCGGAGTCGTGGTCGCCGAGTTGGGAACGATCGTTCAAGTTTGCGGAGCCGCAAATGACCACGCGGTCGTCGGCGATGAGGAGCTTGTAGAGGTTAGTACCGATGAATTGGCTGAGGGTATTATGAGCTTACCTTGGTATGGATGTAGAGCTCCTCGCTCACGAAAGCATCAATTTCATCCATTGCGCCGCCTTCCCAAGGAACATTGCGGATATCTTCTCCACCGAGCATATAACACTCGCTAACCGTGTCCCAGCGACCGCTACCAAGACCGTGGAGGCTTCCAATTTTTGCAGCGCCTTGTTGATATTGCTGGTAGGCGTCTGGTTTACTTTGCCCGGGGGTTTGGCCATATCCTGAATCCATTTCATAAGCAGGAGCATGTCCATGTCCAGTGCTAGGATCCTGACCCAGTGCCGACGGAGGTGGTGGACGGTATGGCTGGTACTCCTCTTTAGTCTCACTTTGGTATAAGCCACCGTATGCTACGTCATGTTCTTTTCGAGCCTCTTCATATGGCACTCCACTCTGCTGCTCTGCCGCGGCCATTGCTCCGCTCGCATTGATGCGGTCGTAGTTGCGGAGATTGTAGAATCGTATGTAATCCATAGGGTTAAAGCCAGCCCGGGCAATAGTTTCGTAAATACTATGGCCTCCACGGTTGATAGAATTGTATTGGAATTCCATGATTGCTCTAGTGCTGAGAGCATCATCGCTCTTGAGATCACCAGCAAACGCAGGGATAGCAGGCATCAGAACAATCATCTTGTACTTTTCACCGTTTCTAGCCGCACGAATGATACGCTCTACAATAGCACCTGCGATCTTATTTTTAATCGGTTTCTGCTCGTCGCAAGTGGCCGTAATGAAGAACTGGTTCTCGATGTAGACGAAGTGCTGGCTGTCCTTGATCACCTCGATATACGCGTTCGCGACTGAGTGCTGCTTGGATTAGCAAAGCCATTACTAAAAGAATTCAGATTGGTGATTGCATACCTCAATTGCCACACCATGACTCCACTTCGCACAGCTCCTAGTGATTTGACAAGCGACACCACTCTGAGGACCATGAGACTGCCCACCCTGTTCACCAGGGTATCCGGCTTGTTGGCCGTAACGTTGCTCTATTTTTCGCATACCTTCTCCAACCCGCTCAAGAATCTTCTGCTGAAGTCCACCACCACGACCGCCGAAAAAGCCCCGCTCACCTCCACCTTCACCATCACCACCAAAGCCTCGCTCACCTTCTTCCCCTTCATCCAAGCCTCTAGATTGCTGCGGCGGAGGTGGGTAATACTGCCCCGGTGGTGCTCCACCAGAATATTGTCCTGAAGGTTGTGGCGGATAAGCTCCAGTAGTTGGGGCTCCATTTAAGGCCAGTCTAGAGTATCTCACGTCATTGCGCACATTGTACTTTTCGTCATAAATGAAGTTCCATCTTTGTACGAAATGAGTACGTAGGTCCTGGACTGCTGGTCCCGTCAAGCAAAGAGACACATCTGACCATCCCATGCGTGAGTTTTTAGTTCGGTCTAGTTTATTATTTTGCCAGTGTACAACATCTTGGAAGTCCATGATTCTCGCATTGTTATAGTCCTGACCGGGAAAGACAATTCGATCCAGATCTCCGGGATGAGCGTCTGCGATTGCATGTTGATTGGTATCCCAGCGGCCATAGCAAAGATCCAGACCTCCCATGAATGCTACGTGGCCGTCAACAAGGCAGAGCTTCTCATGGTGTGCCCAATAAAGAACAGCGTCTTCATTCATTCCATAAATGGCCTTTAAGCCGTCAACAGGAAGTTGTGAGAGAGCCGAAGCGGAGAGTGTCATGTTTTGCAGTGAAGTCATAAATGATGATTGCAGGGATTGGCGATCGGGCAAGTGGTCTGGATGTCGAAACACGGAGATGTTTGGATGGAGGGCTTCCAAGGCAGATTTGGTGTGGGCCGATGAGACTGTTATGGGCGGGGCAATCAGCGGGTCCGTCTTCTCGACTTCTTCAAGAGATTTAAATATAACATTTAATCCCACATGAGTGAGACTTTTGGTAAAAGGATCCGTTGACTCAGGAAGGAGGGAATGAAGATATTCGGGTAATGTTGGATTTAGAAACTTACGGGTGAGAGCTTGGGCTACCTGCGGGATGTCAGCAAAGATTTGTTATATTGTAATACTGGTTTTCTCACCTCCTTGTATACGATGATGTTGACTTTGACGCCTCTCTGGGCCGCGGCCCTCAGTATGTTGTCGACTCGGTACTGTTCGTGTTTAGCGGGTGGCCTGCGAAGGTATAGCTCCGGTGATAGCCACCCTACAATCCTTAGCTGCATTCACACTTGCTAGAATCCGCCCCCCTGAAGGAGATACGTACAGTCAAGTATCCAAATAGACTCCCTTGCTCTCTCGAGGGCAACCGACACGGCCCACATATACCCACATGCATCTACATACCACTTTATGTCGTTACCCTGCCGCTGCGGGGCAAAGCTCAAATATCGATGCTCCGCATGTTCGTCGTGGGTCCCTGCGGTGCACACTTCGCTATAATGGGTATGGCTATGAATATCTCCTGGGGCTGAAATTCTTGTCTTAACTTCTGCGCCAACCGCGTGGACAGCATCCTGCAATTTGTCGAATATGAACGACATGCCGCCGGATGAAGACGGAGGGTTCTGGGAGGGTTGTTGTTGTTGCTGACCAGCGAGGTGAGGTTGGTAGGTTTGTGTAATATTCTAGAAGTACTATATTAGTATAATGAGCTTCATCCCCAGACTAGAATATATTAGATACTCACCGACTGGCCAGGTTGTGGCTTTCTACCAAAGATTCGTTTGGTCACATCTCCAATTATGCCCCGCTCGCCTTCCTCTTGTTCATCCCCACCATGATATTCGCCGTATGCTAGGTCGTCGTCGTTACGGTGATATGCCATTGTTAGAAGTAAGCTGCGGCTTCCATCTGATTGGGCCTATCTAAGCTCAAGACGGTGTCGTGCGGTAAATCTTTTCGTTCTTCGAAGGGGATAAGGTGGGCAAAGTCTTGGCCAAGACCCCGCGGTCACAAGCACCTGGGTGTTGGCTGCAGTCATCAACACGCGCACTATCTTCCATCTCAGGAAGAGGCCTTTCCTATTTATGCCGCGGAGAAAGACGCAAGGCTATGGAATTGTTCGAGATGCTAGAGATTATCAAAGCCAGTGTCAGCCAAGTTCCAGACAAGCCGACAGTGACATCGATCCCTGCTGCACGACATACCACGAGAGAATTCGGATTTCATTCGGACCCTCCCCCGCAGCATACTTCCCCTCCATTCAATTATTCCATTGATCCACTAATATATAACAGGACGCCTCATTGTACTGCAATGCCTCACACACTCCCTTCGCACTTTTTACAAGGCTTACTACCCGTGCCATTGTACTTCCTGCCTTGCCATTGCCCGTCCGCCTGTGTCATATATAGCTCTTTGGCAATCTCGCGCGTTTCAAACTTCCAAAATGGCAAGCAAGCCCATTACCACCTTGGATGTGAGTTTCAGAAGATGTCAGGCTAGAAAATTAGACTTTAATCAAACATGCTGACATTGGCAGGCGTCCCTCATCCCCCGCCTTCCTCCTTCCTCCCCAACACTCTTCGAGGCCAAGAAGCAGAAGAACCTAACTTTTGAGGCCATTGCGAAGAAGCTCGGCCGTGATGAAGTTGCAGTTGCGGCGCTCTTCTACGGCCAGGCCCAAGCTTCCACCGAAGATATCACGAATCTCTCGGAGATCCTCGGAATCCCCTCGGCCGAGCTAGAATACCAACTTTCCGGTTACCCAGACCGGGGTCGGACTCTAGATATGCCACCCAGAGAGCCATTGATCTACCGCCTGTTCGAGATTGTGCAGAACTATGGATACGCATACAAGGCCGTGTTGAACGAGAAATTTGGTGATGGCATTATGAGCGCTATCAGTTTTTCGACGAAGGTGGAGAAAGAGACGGACGAGAAGGGAGACTGGGCTGTCATTACTCTCAGGGGGAAATGGTAAGATAATTCGCATTGTGATTATTCTTCAAAATTGACAATCTTCTAGGTTACCATACTCCCGCTTTTAGGTACAGTCGGATCATATGGTGGGCTATGCGTGATGTATGTACCAGCTTTCCGTAGTAATTCAGTACATTTTCTACAGCCCTAGCTGGTTTAATAGAATTGTGAGGTTATAGGGTATAGCACTAGTAAATCTACGGTGGACTCCATCTTTTTAATTTAGGAAACTCCCGTATCTCCTTCCCTGCAGCTGATCCCGCAATTATATGTATTCAAAGATCCTTCACGCCCCTGCCAATTCGCTACCCTTTTAGTACTTATTAACAGCATAGACATCCTCTCCGTACAACTATCACGAGTTTTTTGCAGTTGGCCTTTAGCCCCACCCCGATCTTTCCCATGTTCACGGACATTTCCCATTATCCCCTTTTCAATAGTAATCCAAGAAACAGGTACCAGGAATTGAGAGAAGAATACAGCGTTTAATCTGGCCAATAGCTTTCTCATTTTTTAAAGGACCAAAATGATAGCCGTCTATGGAGTTCGCCAATGGAATGCCGTTGTTGACCGAGAGAGCCGCGTACAACCTCATTCATCATTATTACCAGAACACGATGATGTGGCTCACCAAGGGGATTCACCAAAAACTAAAAACTAAAAAAGAAATAGGAATCAAGAACCTGCGAATCGACCACATCTATGGGGGAAATATCGGTCAAATGATAGATACCCTCGAAGGATACGGCCCACACGGTGCTAGTCCTCGATAACCAGATTCTACCGTCTGCCACTTGACTGAGAGATAATTGATGACGAACATTGTATATAAGAATATCATTGATTCAGCGAGGTTTGCAGGACCGGTTGATGGGTCGTGCAGTTACCGATATTGGTGAATGCATCTCATTTCGGATTCGAAGTGAGCTGGAGTGGTCACACGGACGGATACATTTTCCAAATAGTTTGAGTCATCTTAGAATAATAATAACTTCTTCTAGGAGGCCGAATGCGCCAAAAGAACCCCCTCCAAAGCTATATCCTTTCAATCTCTTTTCGCACCAAACAAGAGTATATCCTGCCACTTTTCTAGGACTAGTGACAAGCTCACACTTAAACTATAGAATTCAGACGAATATGGGCCAGCACAACTCCAGGACCTACAAGTCATCTCAAGAAGCGCCCCGCCTGATCACGATCCGCAGGAGAAACACGGCACCGTATGCCACTATCCCACCTGCATACGGGCAGCGCGAGGCTGAAGGAATCACTACGCCCACATGTCTAGAGCGTACTTATGTCACGTCATATCTTTCCGATCCATGCCAAATACCCCGAGCTCCTTCACATTTGACGAGGCCCGTACAGCGAAAGAATCAGCCGTGAGGAGCGTACAAAATCTCCCGTACACGAGAGATCAGATTTATTCCCGGATGGTGTTGCACAGAAGTACGTGCGGGTGGAGATTGATGGATGTCGGCATGTCAGGCTAGAGGAGACAGTAATCAAGTCTACCAAACCCGAGCAGGCATTCTGGCGGAAGCTACTTAAGTATTTCTTTGAGTGTGGAACTTAGATGAGAAGATATTTCGAGCAATTTATGAGCCCTTCGTCAAAATTATGATGCCCTAGCTAATAGCTGTTCTGTGATTCGGTTTGGACAGTCTTTCTCTCAATGGATATAGGATATACAGGAAGCGATGGTATTTATATCCTCTTGTGAACGTTAGAGTTATAATTCTTTGAACCATCTAAGCTTAGGGTTAATACAAAATCCACCTCCTATAAACAGAATCCACTTTAATACTGATAAGCCTTTAACTCCATCATGGCTTAGGTAATTAAAAAACTTTCTACTACATAAATATAGAGAACCTTGTTGTTAATCTAACGGCGTCTCTTTTATATAGTTTAGAATAAGTAAGTTATCTCCCTTAAAGCTCATACAGCTTCTTCTTAACTTCCGGCGTCCGTTCTAGCGTCCGTTCTGACGCCTATTCTCTCACAAACATATCTATTGACAGCCTAGTCTGTATTTACGTACGGGGTAACATGGAAGAGTAGAGACTGTAGGCTTAGGCGTATTAAGTTTCATCTACTTTGAGTCAATAGAAATAAAAGTAAAATTATATTTTAAGCCACTTACGATATATATATAAGGATGCTATATATATGAAGGCTGAAAAGTACTAGAAGCTATATGCTTTATTTATTTAAAGTTTATTTAAGGTTATTAGTTAACACACAAGCATTTCTGCTAATGGAGGTGGATTTTATGGGTGGATGTTGAAATGAACGAATAAATTGGTTTAGTCGACTAGTAATCCGGTCTGAAGCAATGAACCAGGTTTCCTAGTCTCAGTCATTCTTTGCAAAATCCTTAGAAATACCCATAAACAGTCCTTAAAAACGCATGGGAAGTTCTAGCAGTTGAAGTCCGAGCAGGAGACCATTTTGGTGACTCAGCCAACACAAGGCTTGTCTTTACCGGGTCCTTGACGCGTTCCCATTCCGTCATTTCTTCGACTTCACTCTAGCTCTCTCCGAGAAAAAAATCTCAACTTCTTGCCCAACTACTTCCTTCACCCATCTCTCCTCGATCGTCAAGCCGACTGGTAAAGACGCAGGCTATCAACTCCTGACTACTATCAACAAGCTGATCTCAACATCATACTTTCTCTTAATGATTTGCAAGTGACGAAGGCGCATCTTAATAAATATTCATTGAGCAAGGCATCTCTCCGTCAGTTTGAACACTCATGTCAACGCCGGGAACATATTTGGATTGTTCAATCTCCTGTCCAAATTGAGCACTTTGCTTCGTTGTTGACTTCAGTTATCGGCCAGCAATCGAAACCATCCCGCTGGTGAATCGAAATGGCGGCTGAAGTTGAGCCCATCAAGGAGTTCAAATGCACCTTCAAAGGTTGCTACGCTGCCTTTGACAAACTAAATTTGCTTAAGAGTCACAAGAAACACGCCTCATCTCACGATTTTTGCCCCAAATGCGAAGAAGACTTCGATAGTTGGGATGCGCTGACTTTGCATAAAGCAACTGATAAAAGACACGAGAAGGAACCTATCTGCAAGTCTTGTGGAGAGGAATTCAAGTCAGTTAGTGGTATGAGGCGTCATGTGGCATCGGTAAGGACCTAGTTATAGTATACTCTCCTCTAGCTATCCGTAAATCCTCATCGAGTTATTATGCCATCTGTTTTGAGCCCGGTAACTGTTTGGAAAGCCTCTGCATAAACCAGGTCAGCATTATAACCGAAGCATTTTCCGCATTATTTAGTTCGGTGTTCACATAGCATGTTAAAGACGCAGCCACAAACACACTCACAAACCTGATAAGTCTCTAATAGATTCTAGGCTCATCCAGTCGACCAAAATCTCCCATGCATTGGATGTGGCGATATATTCCCACGCGCTGCTGCACTTATGGGCCATCTTGAGAATGGACATTGTCGGAAGATCAGCGCACAACAATTCGCCGGGCATCTGCAGCATAAGAACATCGTCAACAAGCTTCTCAAAGATCCAGAGCTACTGAAAAACATAACAAGCAATGCAGGGTTCCTGGACGCTGCTCGAGATAACGATATTGGGGGCGGCGTATCTCTTGGAGGAGGGTTGCTCGAGCAAGATGCCAATGAGGAAGACGGTGTTCTCTTGGATATAGCGCCGCTAGAACCAGAGAAGCATCCTGATGCAACTAACCCGCCACGACTTGAGGAAAGTTGGCTTGCTCTTAAGAAACGACACGAAAACAAAGTCGAACAGGATATTGATGCTTTGTCATCACGCACAGGAGGTATCTCTCTTGGTTCAAGCATCCTAGCAAGCACTGTAGGCTGGAGTAAACTCAGAGGGAGCACGAATGGATCCATGCCACTGAGTGCCCGCAGCAAGCCAGGCTTCACGGGATCTATCACCAGCGAAGAAAGCGACACGACCCAGAAAGCTTCTACGACTACCGCATGGGGCCATCCTGGTGCTTCGACTTCCACAAGTGAAGTGCTCTTCCCTGGCGCTAAGCCAACTCCTGTCAGTTTCGAGTGGGCTCAGGAGCTCCGGAAGCGTGATCAGGCATATGAGCTTGAGCATGGTGTGAATCTCTTCCGCAGCCGATTTTGGGACCCGACCAGTAGAGACTACAAGCCGGAGCGGTTCTTCAATCCAATCACCGAGATGTACATGTGCTCGTTTCCGCACTGTGTGTAAGTGAATCCTCTTTCCGGTTTCCCTTTCATCATGAGTTGGTCATTTCATACTGATGCTGTGATGATAGGGACAAATTTGCAACACCCGTTGATCTCGAAAACCACATTGTGAGGCGGCACCGCATGTCTGATATACGCTGCCCATACTGCCTTAAGCTGTTCAAGTCAAGCACTGCTCTGGTTGCACACTGCGAAGCTCCCCTCAGCCGCTGCCATATCTCGAAGAGCAACAAGTACGGACAAGCCATCGACGAATTTTCCGGGGGCTTCTTGGGTGCTAGACACATCATACGTCCGGAAGTCGATGTCAAAAATGACAATCATATTGTTGGCTACAACCAGTACGAAAGCACCAAGCCGCCAGACTGGAAGGAGCCAGGCGAGGAGCTCGAGGCCCGGAGGTGGGCGGTTTGATCCGCATTCATGCTTCGGGGTGCCTAAAAGCATCCATACCATATTCGAGTTGATGTCAGCTATGGTGTTACAGACGAGTAAGTGATTTTAGTGAGGTTGACGGAGTAAGGAATGACTCCAGGACAGTATAAAAGTATTTGAATATGGGAATAGACATCGGGTTGCTGCAGGGCTTCATGTGAGGCTGGACAGCGAGACAATCGGACGAGCGGACGATGCAGGTGGCTTTGGAATTTGGGTTTAACTCTGTTCCTTACATGTTTTTCGTGCCTTCAAACATCCAAATTATGGGCAATGAAGCCCGATTTCTTTTCAAATCAAGATAGAAACTTCACCTCAGTATGACCCTGTAGGGGCATGGAAAATAGACTTCTCAACCTCATAATTCTTCATTTTTCCGTATTTTGAAAAAATCATGCAGTGACATTTGGTATTATTATCTTGCTTCATTATTCTCCTACGGAGCCCATCTCTGATCCAAGGTTCTTGTTCCTTTTCATGATTGCCGTTCTTACACTATTTGATATGTCCAAATGAGCCCTTGCCCGAATTAGCCGAGCGTATAGCAAGCCTCCAGGGTGCACGTAGGAAAAAACAACGCCAAAAGAGCAGTATGGTATCAAAAATTCGTACCTAACTTCGCCTTACGTTCTTGCGTACAATCGTTAGATGCCTAACAAAAACAACGAGAAGGATTGGTGGATGATCTTATAGTCGAACGAGCGCCGTGTAAACACGCCGAAATCTTTTCAACAGTGAAATAATGTAGCTACGAATATCAAAACATGCCTAGTGGCAATGAAGCAAAGCCATCGAGGCCGAATAAGTCGCGCTTGCTTGTCGTGTTGGTAGTGATGATTTCAGGGCGAATAGCGCCGATGTCGCACCAACCGTGAATGGGCTATGGATTCGCGTTAGTTTGCTATGCCTTTCTAACATCTTAAGCCGTTGTTCGAGAGCGGAGACTTACCAAGCAAGAAAGACGATGGCACCAATTGCACTCGTTCCGCCAAACATAGAAATTCTTCAAAAGAAGGATAAACCCGACTAAGACAGCAACCAAGCACCCGGCGCGGAAAAGCCACCACACCCACCAAAGAGGCTTCCGACCCTTGAAAAACCCAACCGGCCGCCTGACGAACTTCTTTACGCCTCCGTCGTCACCCTCGTTCAGTGGCATTGCCTCAACGGCGGAGTAGGGTGGCTCATCGAGGCCAATGCGCTCACGTAGGAAGGGCGGTGAGCGCATAATGCAGATTCCCAGCACCAGGCCCATCAGGAATCCACCAATGTGGGAGAAGTTGTCCAGGCCTGGAAGCAAACCTAGCACGAATGCAATAGCAATGTCTAGGAGGATGAATAGCAGATCTTTCACTGGGCTTCGCCTCGTAGACCAGTTATAGCACAGATCCAGGAGATTGAGCGCGAGAATGCCGAAGAGAGACCCAGATGCACCTGTTGATGCGATACCTGGTGCGGCGTAGTTGCCTCCGAGCACGAAACCGAAAATACCACTGCAGAAGTAGACGAGCGCGAAGCGTAAGCTGCCAATCTCCTTTTCCATGTCTCGGCCCAGCGTCATTTGCAGCAGCATGTTGAACCCGATATGAATAATACCAGCGTGTAGGAAAATGGGGACGATGAAACGGAACCACTGGTCGGGTTGGTGGCTGGTGTCGCTGAGAGGCGTACCGGGCGCTTGGTACGGCACGCCGCCGAAACCGCATAGCTGGGAGAGGCTGCAGGTGTAACCGTCGGTGCTTGTGGCATTAGGACAGGGCCATGGGAGAGCCAGGGGGAAGTCGGTGACATTGTGGACGTTGTGCATGCAAGGAGGATAACGTGCGCCCATATTTATGAGAACGAAGGGTGAGGGTCCTATCATGATGTTGAAGGAGGGGTGGATTTCAATGGGAGATTTTGTCAGGACAGCTAGGAAAATGTTAGTGTGCAGCCCCAGACCGACATATGTGGTGGCTTGAGGGAGGAACAATACCATTTTTAATCAACTCTCCAATGAACACAGCAACTTGTACTGTGGTCAAAATGTAGCAAACCCATGTTACTCTTCCAGAAAACCACCCTTTCTTCTTTCTCTTCTGTCCCATCGTACCGCCTCCATTCAGTGGATACCTTCCTTCAGGGTCAGCGTTATACCTCGTCGGACTGCCCTCCATTTTCGGGTTGTACGGTTGCGACTGCAACGGGATAGCATTCTGGTCAATAAACGGGTCCGAGTTATGCTGATTTTGAGTCCGCCCCGAGGCGCCGTAATAACCCGTGTCGCCGAGGTTCTGCTGCGTTGGCTTGCTGGCGGCTGGATACTCCGAGTAAGCGTGATCGTCAAAGGGCGAGGTGACAGGTGAGACGTTCACGCTGGGTGTGCTGTTTGCAGGGCGAGGGCCGGGCGAGCTTGACGGCACGGGGGGCAGTGGTGCGTCTTCGCGTCGCGATGGGGAGGAGGATGAGTAGTACTCATTTGCGGCCATTTTGGGCAGCTGCGGCGTGGGTGTCGTCGCAACTGCTGGTGCTTCGTGCGTTCGTGAGATTAGCTGAGGTTCGTCTTGAGGCCAAGAGTTGTGGCTTGCTGCAACGAGCGACTGAGGTGGGTCGTAGCGACGGTTTTAGAGATAGGAGAAGCGAAGGTCGGGCGTGTGTTTGATTGCAAACTGCGGCGAAGATGGAGAAGGATGCGGCAGACTGTTTGTATATACGGGAGAGGATGTGGAGAGGAGGCTGAGTGAAGTGTATTCGTATGCAGTGGTGAAAGGCTGAAGCTGTCGACGTACGCAGTGGGTCTGAACGTTCTCAGCCCCAGCCCTGCCAATCCTTGCCAGCCGGAATCCAAGATCCCTCCCGTCGGTCTTTATGCCTAAAATAATCTATGCGCAGCAAATGTAAGACTGAATGGTGTACACTGCGTGACACCTCCTAGGCTTATAGAGCTTTCAGTCACGCGTTCTGCTTTCCTCTCTTGTCGGTTTGTAATGTCATGAGACTTTTTGGGGGTAAGATATAATTCTTATGTGGCGTTGCGGCTGTGTTGTGAGATTCTTCGTCACTGACCGTGCATGCCACTTTGAACTTCATCTAGCCTGTACGAAATGTCATGCTTCAAAGAATCGACAAATACTCCCATCATCAGCGTTGCCGAACACAGACTAGCTCTCTTGCAGCCTAGCTTCATGAGTTCGTCCTCGAAGCGCAAGTTTACACCTAAGAAACGAACCGCAATATCTGGCGGACCGAAATCGGACAGCAGCAATGGGCTCACTCGGAATGGCAGCAGTTATGCGCAACGCGTGGTCAAGGAGCTTTGTCACCGGTGCAGAGATATTTTTATTACCGAAGTTTTCTCTGAACTAGCAAAAAACCTGGCATTAGACCGTTTTTTCGAGAAAATTAGGATCGTCGAAACACCTGCTGCATTGAGGTAGTGTACAAGTTAGTAAAAGGACGCCGTCGATTGAGGTTATACAAGGCTCCCCTACCACCGTACTATACCTAATTCATCCAATATCAAAGCCCCTCGTCGCGCCTTCTAAATTTGACGCGTTCGTGATTGTGTATATTATCCAACTCCATGAGCCGCCTATACAACTTTAAGGACAACGGCTTCCTCCTTCTTTAGATAGCAAACCAACGCCAGAATACATTAATTAAGGAGTTATGGCGCGGTGTTTAGGCTCCCGAAAATTATGCCTCCTTTTAGGCGCCCCATTTCCAATAGGATCTTGATGATATAGATAATAAAGTTTATTAACAGAAGACGCGGTAAGATTGCTTAATTGGCCTCCTATATAGATGTAAATACTAAGTACTATATAGCTTCCGCCCAGATAAGATCCGAACTCTAGCGCGTATAATATATTATATAGAGGAGCCGATCAAGTTTAATACGTATAAAGCTTCACCTAAGAAGGCTATATACACACTCTATAATTATCTTGCGTACCCAACACGGTACTACCACTACACAAAGAATATTGGGCGTAGTATATTATGGATCTCTAAGGTATTTAACGGCTTAATAGAACGTATCTATGGCGACTAGAAGGACTTAATCCACTAGCGCCCACAGCTAAACAATTATAACGAACTCTGCCGGTATGCGCGACATCTAGGAGAGGCTGGGTAGGGTAAGGGTTAAGTATGGGGCGCGATTAACGGTACCTTCTTTAGATTCTATTGGCTATTAAATAGTATTTACCAATTGCAAACGTACTCTAGATATTATAAAGGAAACGGCCTTAAATATTAGTTAATTACTATACTAAATAGCCTTATCTCTTACGCCTCTAAGCCCTTCCTAGCGCCCTTAAATAACTGGGATATATATAGCGAATCTGGTGTAGCTAAGAAGCTCCGTATAATATTTACTAGCCGCCAACCGCTGTTTCTTTTTGGCGATAATGCTTATAGAGAGTTATATAGCTGTATTCCTCCGTGGAACAATTAGCAAGGATTTTAATAGTTAACTAAAGAGCAGCTACAGTTAAATCATAAATTGTCAGGAGCCAGAATTATAGTAGAAACTTTATTTGGAAAGATAGAGAACTATCTTATTTATAATTACTTTAAGCAAAGCCTTTAATTAACTAGCCAGCTAGTGGCTGCGTACTTCCTAGTATTGGTTTTTCTACATAATATATTAACTTGTCTTTGTGGCCGGGTAGATATAATTACAAGTTATTTTAACTGCCAGCCGCCCTTAGTAGAAGACTATTTAGGGTGGAATTAAGTTTTAAGTTATCGCGGGTAATATAGGAAGGATAGCGGATAGGTAGAAGGCTTAGTAGTAGTAGGTAGTTGTTAATATAGGGGAGGTAGGCAAGGTGGTAAGCAAGTAGAAAGTTTAGTAGATTTCTAAGTCCCTTGCGTAAAGCCCAAATTTCACATATATACAGCTTTTGTATATAAATTATATATAAAATCTATAAGAAGCTATAATAGGCACTCTAAAAGTAAAGGAATAAGCTTAATCTATTACCAAAATATTAAAAGATCAAGCTCTCTAACCCAATTGCTTACCACCTTCTCTCTTAAATAGTTTCACTAAAAGATCCTCTAACCTATCAAACCGACTATTCTGCTCTTAATTACAATAACTTATACTCTCCTTACTCTCATCTAGTCTCTTCTTGAGCTTAATAACCTTACCTATAGTAGAGTCCTCCCACTTAAAGCGCCGCCTTTAGATTTCTAATTCCTCCTTCCTTAGTCAAAGCTCCTCCTTTGCAACACTCTCACGGGAGGCAGCAGCGCTCTCCTACATTTTAAAATACCGCTTAAAGACTGCATTGGAGCTGTTTATAATTACCGCACTGTTAACTAGAGCCCGCTTACAAGAATAACCTGGATAAGAGCCTTTATATATAACTATATCGCGTTATAAGGATTCGTCGTTTAACTCTATTATAGTAGTATTACCTGCGGAGTTAAGATTAGTGGCTTATCGCTTTAACGCTCGCTTTAACATAGAGGTATATAATTTATATTTATCCTTTCTCTCCTATTTAAGTTGCTTTTCCGTTTTAGCGTCTTCCTCCCTCTTACACTTCTTCTCCTCTACCATACTAATTATATCGTTAATATAGCGGTTGAACTTACTAAATTGCTCCCTTCCTGTTCCCTTATTGCGACTGGCTAGGAATCTCCTCCTCTTACTAATCTAACTAGGAAGGACCTTCTACTTGCTATCCTAACTAACGCTGTTTTTACCCCCAAAGATTGTCCTATGTAGATTACTTAGCTCGAAGTTTAGCTCCCATTTAAGATCCTTCTTAATATTCTTGCAAAAGGCGTCATCTAAAGGAGTATTTAAATACTCTTTCTTCCTAGTAGTAATTATCCTTGCGACATTAAGTTTAAGGCCTTCGCTCCACTTAATAAGCACCTTCTTTAACACCTATTTACCCGTCCTTTTAGAAGTCTTAAATATTGTTTTCTTACCTATAGGCTCCGCAGGATCCTAATTAAGCTCCCCCTAGGGGGCCGTTACTAATTGCTTGCCTAACGGAGCTAGAGCGTCCGCTGGTCGCTTAGCCAATAATAGAATTGTAATTAGTGGCTGTAAGGGAGTTAAAATACCGTTCTACAAGGACGTGTCTTGTAAGGGGACTGGGCGAACTGTATAGTAGGCTTTAAGATATAGAGGTGACGATTGGATTCCTAACCAAGGTGTATACGGAGGGGGGGGAGCTAGGTATACTGGCGACGACGAGAAATTGTATAAGGGTGGAAACCTTACCCCCCCTTCCTGCGAGGTGTCCGGCAGCGATGATATTGGCTTAATATCGTATATATCCCTATACTTGAAGCCTGTACTAGGATTCCAAAAGTACGGCTGCGATTAATTCAAAATCGTCCTATATAGTAGCGGCAGTTAAACTCTACAAGGACTTAGCTGATTGCCTTCCGTATGGCCTTAAGGCTCCTACTAACTTGAATTTGCTATTATAATTGGTATCTAACCGCTTAAAAGCTTAATAGGAGGTCATTAAAATACAAGGTGGTAATAGAAAAGGAAGACGCGTCTCCTGTGATCGCGTCGTCGCAACTACCTCACACGCCCGCAAGGTTTAAATAGCCTCATTGCCGCAGGCACTACTTAATCAACTATACCTTATACGGCAGGTGTATTGGTGGTAGAGCTTATCTACTAGGTAGATTAATTGATCCACCATCCACCTGCTTGGCAAGAGTTATAAAAGCCATCTCATTTAACTGTGCAAGCCTCGTACAAGGGGTAGGCAGGGGGGTGGCAAGGGTAAGATCAAGCACCTTGCCCATTCAGGCAGGTGTTGTAGCAGGTGGATTGCCAGAAAAAACGGTCTATTACGAGCGCATAGTAACGCTAGGCTGACAACAAACATGAATGTTTTCCGAGGCGCTAACGAGACTTTCACTAGCTACCTGCAATTTGGAGTTTGTGCAAGACGAGACCATGGGACAGGACGACAGAACGTTGCCAAGTTTAGTTCCTGAAAACTCATTTAATAATCTTTACCATGATGCAGAATTTTGTATGCCCTCTTGATCGTCCGAATTCTCCGCGGTGGAATTCGTCCTGTGGTTATCGATAAGGAGCTGGCCAATTAGAAAGCTAGATTTGTTTGGTGTTCCTAAGGCTTACGCACGGGCCAATCATCTTAAGTCGTCGGAAAACTTGAGGACTCAAGCACGTTGCTGTACCTCGTATCTCTACACAACAAGCCATGGGGGAGCACATAATCCTTCTTTGAAGAACGAGCCTCAGCGATCTCCGGAACCGAACCTTCGAATGTCATTCAAGCACTCTTAAAGATACGACTTCACGTGCGCTAATTTGAGATGGTACTCTACATTTCAGATGTGGAGTGGAATTTGCAATCAACGTTGGACGCTGGCCGCTGGCCGCTTCACATAACCCTCTAACTCCAATGCGACAAGGACGTGGTTCAAGTTTCTTCTTTTCACTAAGCTCATCCAGTATGGATGCGCCTTTGTCATATTACGGCGTCTATCATTGGCACATTGCGTCTCGAAGGTCTAAATTTTGCTGAACAGCCCAGGGTTCAGTTGGAAACGAACTAGTACGAACAGGATCGTGCCTACTCCCATGACCGAACCAGCAAACATAGAGAGATCGAGATACCCCTTCGGAATCAAATTGCCGGCTATGGGAGCTCCAAAGAGGCCGCTGCATATATGAGCCGTTAGCTGACTTGAGCAACAAGATGGAAGATGAAGAGCTCACGCGAATGATCCGGCAGCCAAAACCAAGCCCTGTGCCGTACCAAGGGTCTCTTTTGTGGCCAAGTGTGCGGCACAAGCAGCTTGGGTACTCATAATCGACTACATTTTGTTAGCGCTAGGCCTCACATCTAGGACTCTGCGGAAGGGACTCACCCCAGAAGCAAAACCATAGGCTATCGCAAAAACCACCAAACCTCCGGTGCTGTCCACGGCAGCCCAGCAAAAGGCGATTATGGAACATGAAGCCGCGCCTATAGACAGCAAATTGAAATGCCCATAACGATCACCCAAGATGCCGGGCAAAACTCTGCCGAAAAAGGAGGCGCCATTGAGGATGGAAATGAGGTAGAAGGCGAAACTTGGAGACTTGTGCAGACTGGTGGCGTAGGAGGTCAGATAGAACAAAGGGGAAAACAGGCCAAAAAAGAAGATGAAGCCTCCAAGACAATATGTCAGGAATTTGGCGTTCTTCAAGATTGCCAGACCTGCTTTGATGTCTTTCTTCTCGCCATGCTTATCAGTGGCGCCTTCCTTGTCTTCCGAATGTTTGACTGCAGGCGGGCGAACAGTCAGACAGGCAATGGCCATCAGTGGCATCATGGCAAAGCCGACGATTCTTATCGTCCAGGCAAAGCTGACACCGTCGCTATTCAGCAGTTTGTTGATCATGATCGGCCAGATGACACCGCCAATGGATGAGCCAGAAATACAGAGTCCAACTGCAACCCCACGATGTTTGATGAAGTGTCTCGACACGGTCGACAAACTTGGTAGAACCAGAAAGGACATGCTTGATCCTAGAAGGATACCCTGGGCAAGGAAGAGTTGATAATACTCCCTGCATAACGATATCATGAAGATGGCAACAAGCTCGCCAATGCTACCAACAAGCATCGGCAACTACCCAAAGGGTTAGCACGAGTACAATCCGCACGGTTTCGGCCAAACCACTCACCATTGGACCACCCTTGTCGGTCAGCATGCCTGCCGGAGCGGCGAAGAGGAACATGGCGAACGTGCCGAAGGAGCCGATCCATGAGATGTCGAAGGCGGACCTACTGTGAAGCGGCCCTTCAAAATAGTAGTCCTGGAACAGACCGACGGCGTTCATAAAGCCTGTAGTACAGAAGAAAGCGAGAGAGGCTCCGACGACGGCCGTCAACGCTCGGGGACTAGGCTTTGTTAGTCTGTCGTCTCTTGCGCAGGCAAGAAGCTGACCTGAATTCATGCGTGTTCTTGTCGGCGCTCTCTTTATCCCTGGCCAGAGAGGCAGTGGTAACACAATCATTTGTCTGGCCGTGGACGAATTCCCTCTCAGTTTCGTGTGCGACGACAGCAGCACCGGCTTGGGCTAACTCCTCCATAGTGATTGTTTCTTGGGATGTCAGGGTTTGCGACTGATCGAAGAAGTAAATCTTTGACTTTTGCTGTTTCTTTGGGTGGTGCAATCAGGCCTATATAAGAGGGTTCGGAGGTATCTCTCGGAGCGTCCATGGGAAACTCCTGGATGCTCCTCATGCGTCGTGAAGCTCAGTTCATAGATATTACCACCGGCGCAAAATTAGCTTAATAACTGTGGACCATTAGAAAACTTTCAAGGGTGTCTCATCATCAGCACCTAATCTAACCAAACACTCTGCGCCCTCTTTCCTACATTGGCATTGTTATCAGATTGCCCCCAGCATCAAGAGCTTCAGGGGGTGGACAGCCCACCAATGAGCGTGTCCCAATTAAGCTTTCCGGTATTCGGACATTCCGCGGACGCTCCGGACAATGTCACTGTCTCCCCGAGCGCCTTTTCCCACCCTTGCAAACCCATTGGCATTAAATCATTGACACATCCAGTCGCGAGTCGCATTTATTCGCTTACTAGTGATGTTGAATACGAAGTGATTGCGTGAGTCTTCTTCCGCGCAACGCGAGACGGCGCGTTTGACGAAGTACGTTGAGTTGAAGCTGCGACTCTCGGCTTTCTTTTGCATCCCACTTTCAATTTCTACCTCCTACGTCATTTTCTTTTGCAATCTAATCCAGAGCTCGTTGCTGTGTGTGACCACTCCACTGAGAGGCTCGCCCTCTCGACCTACGAAGCCTCGGACTGTTCTTTTGCGATCCTCAGGCTCCTCCATATCATCAAAGTTCTCTGTTCTTGTCCTAGCCATGACAGACTCCCATCGAATACGACGCCTGTCACGACCTCGCCAGGAACCCGTCTCTTGCCAACTATGCCGCGTCAAGAAACTCAAGTGCAATCGAGAGCAGCCATGCTCTAACTGTGTTGCTCGAGGTGTCCCTTGCGAGCGTCAATTCCGACAGCCTGGACCTGCACATCGCCGTCAGCCCGAGCCCACGGAGAATGCGGCCATAATGGCGCGACTTCAGAAGCTCGAAGAGATTGTGTTACGCCAGAACAGTAAGAGCAGTAATGTAACATCTCCGGAAAGGATAAGCATGGTTTCGCAGTCGCCTACTTTCGTGATGCCCTCACCAATGTCGGAAGGTGAGGAGGCTCGTAAGTTCGAAACTCAGAGGTTGGAGGCTGTGGGCTCAGTGGAACACTCGAGAATGGTGGAGCTGTCCGAAGGTCTCATCTTCCGCATTTGTCCTATCCAACAGATCCTGAAAAATCCTATCCCAGCCACGGACCACCAAGCTCCGACGCTCGGAATGCTTGCAAGATGCATTTCGCTTCCCATAAAAGAGGAAGCTGTCCTGCTCTTCGAGACCTATTCAAAGGCCGTCGAGTACCTTCAACATATCCTCCACCTTCCATCCGTGCGAAAAAAGATGGACACTATTTATCTGCAACTCTTTCGAAGAGAGCCAGTGGAACCAAGTCACGTTACGCTGCTCATTTCCATGTTTGCGACCGTGGCACTTGCGATGTCCCACGAAACTCGTGTCCATTCTTTGTTCAGGACGACTCAAGAAGCTCACCAAGTTGCGATTCTCTGGGCGAGGTTTGCCTTCGATGTGATGGAGCACACGCGACGAACAACAGGCCCAACGTTAGAAGACTTACAGGCAAAGAACATCATGGGGTTTCTACTTTACGACATGGAAGGCCCTACTTCACGAGCAGTATCGCTTTTTGGGTTTGTAATGGCTCAGGCGCGTGAGTTGGGATTGCATAAACTGGATGTTCCTCAGAGTCGGAACCAACCACCACTGTCGAAAAATGAGCTGATCGAGAAGGAAATTAAGAGAAGAGTTTGGTGGCAGATTGCGGCGACAGATTGGTAAATTGAATTTGTCCTTTCTACCTGCCGGCATGCTAACAGATCTGAAGGATGATTGCTTGTCTGGGTGGGCCTCAAGAGGGGACTTATTTTGCCCATCCGCACCAGATGAGAGTCAATGTCCCCCTCAATATCGACGACGAAGATCTGAGCCGTGGTAACTTTGAAGCCTCGAAGCCACTTAACGAACTCACATCCATGTCCTATTTCCGACAACGCATCAGGCTTGCAGACATTTGCCGTCGAATTGCGGATGCCATGCCAATATCTATCTCGGCACCAGAGCTCTACAATTACCAGGACATCGTATCGCTGGACGCTGAATTCGAGACTTTTCTACGAGAATTGCCAGTGTTCTTCCAAGTTGATGAGGCAAGTCGTCGGCAGAGCCGGGATCTAATTCGGCAGCATCCGCACCTCACGATGCAGCGATACGTGATCAATCTGAACATGCACATCAGACGGTGCAAGCTGCATCAGCCATTTCTGATTCGAGGAACCCTAGATCCCGCCTACCGATACTCTAGAGACGCTGGTCTTTCTTCTGCACGCAGAGCATTAGAGATCAAGCGTCTACTAGATCAGGAAGACGTTCCGATCTTGGCTTCACATCAAAGATCGTGTGCGGTCTCCCATCAAATTTTTCTCGCGACCACAGTACTCGTCATGGATCTTTGCTTCAACAAAGACGAGGTACAGGAAGAGGAGCGAAAAAACGAAGTCCGGGAGGCATGCCGGATGCTGGAGGCCATTAAGGAGCACTCATCTATGGCGGCCAAATTTCTCGACTCAATGACCGACGTCCTTCGCAAATATAAGGTCCGCCTCACGAGTCCGGAGCCATCTAACGCGCACAATGGTGAGGACCAGACGTTGTCTGCTGCCACCACAGTTGTCCCACCAACGAGTGGCAGCGACGGGACCGCGCAGCAGATGTTTGATGATGCCCCTACTACATGGGATCAGACTCTTCAGCAAGATCCTCCATTGACGATAGACTCCGATTTCGAGCAGATATGGCAGAATTATATTGAGCTGGGCCCGAGCTTTGATATGCCCGACTGGGACTCATTGTTTTCGGACCTTGATTCGAAGATGGTTTGAAGTATGCAAGCTGTGATGGTGGACGTCCTAGAACGACTGTATTATTACAACGATCCGAGGGACAAATCTCTACTCTTCACGGCAGCGACATCCATGAAAACCGCGGCCAAGAACAACGACCCCTGAGAGTGGTCCCAGTAATTCAGCGTGGAATGAGACACGTTGGACACGGTGGGCGGCTCAGGAGCGCTTCCGAAGGTGTTGTCGTCGTCAGGAGGTGGCCAGAGATACCTTACCCAGCTGCACCCAGCCATCTGTATG